>Ga0307376_10000184_pt1 | contig 87319 bp, 84 predicted proteins | sample TR2MG_FD_202536 | JGI IMG/M metagenome (GOLD analysis project Ga0307376, IMG submission 202536) | Soil microbial communities from Risofladan, Vaasa, Finland - TR-2 | ecosystem: Environmental > Terrestrial > Soil > Coastal area > Acid sulfate soil | place: Finland: Risofladan, Vaasa | collected...
CGGAAACCATCGTTAATTGATTTCATGGCCACGCCATGTTAAATTTTGCCGGATTTTATCAGACAGCATATATGGGGATTAATCGCATTGAAAAAAATAAAAATATTATTCGTCTGCATGGGCAATATATGCCGGTCGCCGACTGCCGAAGGAATATTTCGTCAACAGCTTGCTGCTGCCGGAATGCTGGATCGGGTCGAGATCGATTCGGCGGGTACCCATGATTACCATATTGGTGCTCCACCCGATAACAGAACCCGTTTGGTCGCACTGCGACGAGGTTATGACCTGAGCAACCTGCGGGGACGCCAAGTGGAACTTAAAGATTTCCACGAATTTGATTATATTCTGGCGATGGACAGAGCGAATCTGGCTGATCTTAATCGAATCTGCCCGCTGCAATACCGGCACAAGCTCAACCTATTTATGGAATTCAGCAGCGGGGAGCCGTGCGAGGTACCTGATCCCTACCATGGCGGGAGCGAGGGTTTTGAGAACGTCCTGAATATGCTTGAAGATGCAGCAAACGGCCTGCTGTCGCAAGTGCAACAGAAAAAAGAAGCGTGATCCTCCGGAATACCCGTTTCTAAAATAGGCTTCCGGAGGATGGGGTGGTTTATTTCTGCGTTTCTACCTGAATAAGCGGAGTACCTTCCTCAACCACGACTTTGGGCCGTGGCGCGCGACGCGGACGTGGCTTTGCCGGTGTATCGGCAACCAATTCTACAATCGGCTTTATTTTATCAGGGCTGGTTTCCACCATGACCAATCCGCCGGGAATACCTTGCTCTTCCTGCGAGGCCTGTGGTGCGCAACGACGTGGAGCACGCGGCTTGCTTTCGACCGGAGCGGCAACTGGCGTAATTTCGGCCGGAGTTGTCATAACCGGTGCGATCTCGATCGGAGCTGCAACCGCTACAATTTCGACCGGAGCAGTCATGACCGACGTGGTTTCAGTCACCGGGCTGGTTGGCGCTTGAGGCGCTTCAACAACCACAACCGTTTCCGGCATGGCCACAGACCGAGTGATTTCAACAACGTTTTGCGGCGCAGTTTCTTCTATCGCCACCTTGGGGCTTGCCGCTATTAGTGCGGTGGTGGTAGTTCCAGCCGCTTGCATGCTTGGATTTTCGGCGTTTTCCGGGAGGTTTTTAGATATTTCCTGGCGTTCGCCGCGCTCGCGACGCCCACCGCGCCGGCCGCGTCGGCTGCGGGGCTCCTGAGTTTCAGTTTCACCAGCTTTGGCAGTCGTCGCCGGGGCGGCTTCCTGAGGTGCGGACACTTCTTTTTTTACTTGTGGCTGCGCTGGGCCGCGCGGTTTTTGTCCGCCACGTCCCTCACTGCGCTCACTACGTCCCTCGCCGCGTCCTTCACCACGACGTCCTTCGCCTCGCGGTTCACGGCGTTTATCGCTCCTTGCCGGACGGGGCTTGGGTTTGATGACTTCTTCCTGAGAACCACCTAATCCTTGCAGCCATTTTTTGATTTTACCGAACAAGCCAGGCTTGCTCTCGGTTTTGGTCACCAGCGGCGCCGGTTGTCCGGCTGGAATGCCACGTACCGCCGCAACTTGGCGTTGTGGCACATCTTCCGCAGCAGCGGTTTTTACTGCGGCGGTTTCTGCCGGTATATCCACCATGCGATAGCTGGGCATTTCTTCATTGACGGCTTCATCGCTGCGCAGCCTGACTATTGAATAATTCGGCGTTTCCATGTGGATGTTCGGGATCAGCATGATGCTGGTCTTGAACCGCAATTCAATTTCATGAATTTCCGCACGTTTTTCATTCAGCAGGAAGGTTGCCACGTCCACCGGGACTTGAACATGAACCGCGGTGGTGTTTTCCTTCATCGCCTCTTCCTGGAGGATGCGCAGGATATGAAGGGCGGAGGATTCTGTGCCGCGGATATGGCCGGTTCCGTTGCAGCGCGGGCAGGAAATATGGCTGGTTTCGCCGAGAGAAGGTTGCAGGCGCTGACGCGACAGTTCCATCAGACCGAAGCGGGATATCTTGCCCATCTGAACCCGCGCCCGGTCATAGTGCAGACCGTCACGCAGGCGGTTTTCGACTTCGCGCTGGTTGCGGGTGTTTTCCATGTCGATGAAATCGATCACCACCAGGCCACCCAAGTCGCGCAGACGCAGTTGCCGCGCCACTTCCTCGGCGGCTTCCAGGTTGGTGTTGAACGCAGTCTGCTCGATGTCCGCACCGCGGGTGGCACGCGCCGAGTTGACGTCTATCGACACCAGTGCTTCGGTGTGGTCGATAACGATCGCGCCGCCGGAGGGCAGGGGAACTTCCCGTGCATAAGCGGTTTCGATCTGGTGCTCTATTTGGAAACGGGAGAATAGAGGCACGTCATCCCGATAGAGCTTGACCTTGTTGACGTTGCCAGGCATGACGTGGCTCATGAACTGCACGGCTTGGTCGTAGATTGCTTCCGTGTCGATCAGGATTTCGCCGATGTCGGGCTGGAAAAGATCGCGGATGGCGCGGATCACCAGACTGCCTTCCTGATAGATCAGAAAGGCGCCACTTTGCTGTTTGGAGGCGGTTTCAACTGCGCGCCACAGTTGCATCAGGTAGTTCAGATCCCACTGCAATTCTTCCTGGGTGCGTCCGATGCCGGCTGTGCGCGCGATAATGCTCATGCCGGCGGGAACGTCCAGTTGCGCCATGATATCGCGCAACTCGTTGCGTTCTTCGCCTTCGATACGGCGCGAGACGCCGCCGCCTCTCGGGTTGTTGGGCATCAGCACCAGATAACGGCCAGCGAGGCTGATAAAGGTGGTAAGTGCGGCCCCTTTGTTGCCGCGCTCATCCTTCTCGACCTGAACGATCAGCTCTTGGCCTTCTTTCAAGACATCCTGAATGCGAGCGCGGGAAACGTCCATGCCTTCCGAAGGCAGGAAATTGATGCGGGAAACTTCCTTGAAAGGCAGGAAACCGTGACGTTCGGCACCATAATCAACGAAGGCGGCTTCGAGGCTGGGCTCGATGCGGGTGATGACGCCTTTGTAGATGTTGCTTTTACGTTGCTCTTTACCCGCTGATTCGATATCGAGGTCTACAAGCTTTTGACCGTCTACTATAGCAACGCGCAGCTCTTCGGCCTGCGTTGCATTAAACAACATACGTTTCATTTTATTATATTCTCCCGCGCTCTTTTCACACGGGGAGACAAACCGCTGCGCTGACTGGCTGGCGTAAAGTTGAACGGACTATAAAGTTGAATGGACTATTCTAGTCATTAAGTCATTTACGATTTAAATCAAGCCTTAAGGTGCAAGTTTGTCGTTATTTAAGTTCCGCTATCGAAAGCGAGACTTGAAAATCTGCGAGTGCTTTGAGCGCGCAATTCGTTTACCATCGCTACTTTATGGTTGTGGTGAGCGAAATTAACCAACAAAATTTTCAGGCCGGTAACGATCGATTCTGCATCTTGGTGCCCATGAATCGTCCTGAAATCGACGAATTTATCGGCCGATTCCCCAGCGCAATGTTTAAGTATAAGCAAATTGAATAATATAAGCAAAGAATCTGTAACTTGGGTCACCATTGATGAAAGCAGCGAATCCCAGCGTATCGATAATTTCCTGTTCAAACACCTCAAAGGTGTACCAAAAAGCCACATCTATCGCATCTTGCGCAGCGGCGAAGTACGAGTCAACAGCAAACGCGTCGATGCCACCTACCGTCTGAAATCAGGGGACTTGTTGCGCATTCCTCCGGTGCGCTCGTCCCGGCCGGACGATAACGGGGCACCAAAGACTGCGGCCCCTCCGCATCTTTCCCAGTATATCCTTTATCAGGACGATGCCCTGCTGGCGATCAACAAACCCTCTGGTATAGCGGTGCATGGTGGCAGCGGCATCAGCCGCGGCGTGATCGAGCAGATGCGCATGGAACATCCGGAGTTCAAGTTTCTGGAACTGGTTCACCGACTGGACAGGGAAACTTCCGGTGTGCTGTTGCTGGCGAAAAAACGCAGCGCCTTGACTGAGATGCATAGGGCGATGCGCGAGGGCGAGATGGAAAAACGTTATCTGGTGTTGGTCAAGGGCAGATGGCTGAATGCGAAGCAGAGCGTAAAGCTGCCCTTGCTCAAATATCTAACCGATTCTGGCGAGCGCAGGGTCAGCGTGAACGTGGAAGGCCAGACAGCACACACGATATTTACCTTGAAAAAAGCTTGGCCCGAATTCAGTTTGCTCGAAGCGGAACTTAAAACCGGACGCACCCATCAAATCCGCGTCCATCTGACACATTTGGGCTTTCCCATTGCAGGCGATGATAAATACGGCGACTTCCCCTTGAACAAGCAGCTGCAAAAACGGGGCTTGAAGCGCATGTTTCTGCATGCTTTCAGGCTGACGTTCAAACACCCGCTCACGGGCGAAAAACTTACCCTGGAGGCGCCGCTACCGGATGGTCTGGAGTCGTTTTTGAAGCATTTGGACGTTGAAGTGAGTTAAGGTATGCCCAAGCAATTCGATTTACTGGTTTTCGACTGGGATGGCACACTGATGGATTCAGCCGGGGCCATCAGTTATTCGATTCAGGCTGCTAGCCGTGACATGGGGTTGTCAGTGCCAGGCGAAAACGAGGCGCGTCACATCATCGGCCTGGGCCTGAACGAAGCGATTGCCGCACTGTTTCCCGATTTGCCCCGCTCCGACTATGGAGCACTGGTGGATCGCTATCGTCATCATTATTTGTCGCGGGATATGGAAATCCCACTTTTTGGCGGCGTAGCCGAGACTATCGCCGCCCTTCACGAGGAGGGCTTCCTGCTCGCCGTGGCCACCGGCAAGGGCAGGCGCGGCCTAGACAGCGTTCTGGAATGTACCGGGCTGGGAAAATACTTCCACAGCTCACGTTGCGCTGACGAATGCTTTTCCAAACCCCATCCCTGTATGTTACTGGAACTCATGGCCGAATTCGGGGTGTCTCCGGCAAAAACCCTGATGATCGGCGACACCAGTCATGATTTGCTGATGGCCGACAATGCCGGTGTTTCGGCCATCGGTGTGTGCTATGGTGCACATCCGCGGGATAGCCTGAAGGCTTTATCACCGCTCGTCTGCGTCGAGAATTTTGGCGAGTTGAGCCGATGGCTGAGCGCCCATGCCTGAATAATGCTAGTGTTATATATAAAATTATTTACAGACTGAAAGGATAATTATGGCTGACCCTGAAAACTGGGAGCGGCAAGTCTTGGAGAAACTGGCATTGTCCGCCTTGCAGGAACAACGCAGGTCGCGGCAGTGGTCGATTTTTTTCCGGTTTCTGACTCTGATATTTTTGTCCATATTGCTATTTGCCGTTGTGGGCTGGTTTAACAAGGGCGAGACACCTCTTTCCGGCAAGCACACCGCATTGGTGGAACTGCGCGGCGTGATCGCCAGCGGTGGCGATACGGATGCTGACAGGGTGATCGGCGGGCTACGGGAAGCATTCAAGGACAAGGGCACCTTGGGGGTCATTCTACTGATCAACAGTCCGGGCGGCAGCCCAGTGCAAGCTGGTTATATTAACGACGAAATCCGACGTTTGCGCACGAAATATCCGAAAATCCCTCTTTATGCGGTAGTGGAGGATATTTGCGCTTCCGGGGGCTATTATGCCGCAGTGGCGGCCGACAAAATCTTTGTCGACAAGGCCAGCATCGTCGGTTCCATCGGGGTATTGATGGATGGCTTCGGTTTTACCGGCACCATGGAAAAACTGGGTGTCGAACGCCGCCTGCTGACGGCAGGGGAGAACAAGGGATTTCTCGATCCTTTTTCGCCAGTCAGCGCCAGCCAGAAGGAATATGCCCAGAAAATGCTGAATGAAATCCACCAGCAGTTCATTGCCGTGGTGCGCCAAGGGCGCGGCAAGCGCCTGAAGGAAACGCCGGATATGTTCAGCGGCCTGGTTTGGAGTGGCGAAAAAAGCATCCAGCTCGGTTTGGCCGATGCGCTTGGCAGCGCCGATTATGTGGCGCGGGAAGTGATCAAGGCCGATGAAATCGTTGATTTTACGCCTCAGGAAGGAATTGCAGAGCGCTTTGCCAAGAAGTTTGGCGCAGCCACGGCAAGCGCCATCAATCCGCTGGCCAAAGGCGGCATGAGCTTGCGCTAGCCATGGAACCGGATTACCAGCCGATAGCCTGTGTTTCGCATGAACGCCTGGAATTCAGCGTGCTGCGCAGGATACCGTTGATGCTGGAGTATTCCGGCCAGCGGGTTCGTGTGCTGCCGCTCGATGTGGCTACCCGTAACGGAGCGGAATGGCTGAAATTTCGCCGTGAGGACGGCAGCGAGGAGGAAATCCGTCTCGACCGGATTGCCTTCTTCAAGGAAATCTTACCCTGAACGTGGCCTGTATAGCAGGAAAATCGTCGGTTTCTTGTTGATGTCGGGCAATTTTCTGCGCCATTCCGCGATGTTTCTGGTTTCGATGCGTTCGCTGACCAAAGTGATGTCGGTGGCGATACACAGCTCGGTGTCGGGTTCGCAAGCCTGAATAATGTCTTCAAGCAGCGACTGGTTGCGGTAAGGCGTTTCGATAAAAATCTGGGTCTGGTCCCTGAACATTGATTCTTTCTCCAGCCCCGCTATTTTCTTGCCGCGTTCTACCTTCTGGATCGGAAGGTAGCCGTGAAATGCGAAGGCCTGGCCGTTCATTCCTGAAGCCATCAATGCCAGCAGAATGGAGGATGGGCCCACCAGCGGCACCACTCTAACTCCTCTCTCGTGTGCCAAACGCACCAGCAGAGCGCCAGGGTCGGCGACTGCCGGGCAACCGGCTTCAGACACCAGGCCAATGTCTTTCCCTGCCAGCGCGGGTTGGAGAAATTGCGCCAACTGCTCCGGTTTGGTGTGCTTGTCCAGAGTGAACATCTCTATTTCCTGTAGCGGTGTGGCAAGTTCCAGTTGCTTCAGATATTGGCGAGCAGTCTTGGGATTTTCCGCGACAAAGACTGTCAACCCAGCCGCAATTTTCTGAACTTGCTCAGGAATGACCAAGGAAAGTGGACTTTCGCCCAAGGTGGTCGGGATCAAGTAGAGTATGCCGGTGGCCATTTATATTACCGGCATGCCTTCATTATTGAGCATTTCAATCAAGGCGATCAGTGGCAATCCGATCAGGGCATTGGGATCATCCCCTTCCATCCGTTCGATCAGCGCGATACCCAAGCCTTCCGATTTGGCGCTACCGGCACAGTTGTAAGGCTGCTCCTTGGTGAGATAGCTTTCGATCTGCGCATCGCTCAAATTTCGGAAATGCACCGTAAAAGGTATCTCTCTGGCTTGGGTATTGCCGGTGCGGCTGTTGTAAAGACATAGCGCGGTATGGAATATCACGCTACGGCCACGCATCATGGCAAGCTGCCGGACGGCATTGTCGTGAGTATGGGGTTTACCGAGTTGCAGGCCGTCGAGCGTGGCGACCTGGTCGGAGCCGATAATCAGCGCATCGGGAAAATCCTTGGCCGGGGATTGAGCCTTGGCAATCGCCAGACGGTAGGCGGTCTGCTCCGGCGCTTCGCCCGGCAAGGGAGTTTCGTCAACTTCCGGCAAACAAACTTCGAACGGAATTTTGAGGCGCGACAAAAGCTCTCGTCGATATGGCGAGGTGGAGGCTAAAATAAGTTTCAAATCCTGAGTCCTGAGAGATGCAGCCTGATTTTATTCCGGTTGAATTTCCACCAGCGCTTCATCGGGCGTAACGCTATCGCCCTTGGTAATATAAACGTTGATTACAGTGCCGCTGATTGGAGCCTGCACCTCATTTTCCATTTTCATCGCCTCGATCACCAGCACCGGGTCGCCCGCCTTGACCATTTTGCCGGGTTCGACCAGAACATCCACGATGGTACCCGGCATGGCGGTAGTGACATGACCCTGACGGGAGGGGCGCGGCCGCTTTCCGCCGGTACTTTTGCCGCCTTCACTGATTTTAGCCTTACTGCTACCGCCCGCGACCACGCCTCCCATGCCTCCGAATACTTCCACTTCATTGAGGGCTTCGACAATCAGCTCTTCCGACACGCCATCTACGGAAACGAAGAATGCACGCTGTTCCTCGCCGGGGTGGCCGGAGCCGGCGATGTGGATATGGTAAGTTTCACCGTGTATCGTAACGTTGAACTCGTTCGGTGCGTAGAAGGGGCCACAGGAAAGGTTGGCACCAACAGGCAGGAGTTGCTCAGGCTTGAGCGTACCAGCGGCACGTTCTTGCAGGAAGGCGCGCGCCAGTTCAGGAAACATGGCATAAGTCAGCACATCTTCCTCACTCTTGGCGATGCCGCTGATCTCGCTATGAATCCTTTCCATTTCATCTTCCAACTGGTCGGCGGGGCGGCAGGTAATAACTGCCGCATTGCCGATGGCGATGCTGCGCACTTCCGAGTTAACTTCGCCGGGCGGCTTGCCGTAACGGCCTTGCAGGTAATTTTTCACCTCGGTGGTGACGGACTTGTAGCGCTGGCCGGTCAGTACATTCAGAACAGCCTGGGTTCCGACAATCTGGGAAGTGGGGGTTACCAGCGGCGGGAAGCCCATATCTTCGCGAACGCGAGGGATTTCAGCCAGCACTTGATCCATTTTGTCCAACGCGCCCTGTTCCTTCAGTTGGTTGGACAGATTGGAGATCATGCCGCCGGGGACCTGATTGACCAGAACCCGCGTATCCACGCCAGTGAAGGCGCTTTCGAACTGCCAGTATTTCTTGCGCGTTTCACGAAAATAGGAGGTAATTTCCTGCAGCAATGGCAAACTCAAGCCGGTATCGTATTCGGTGCCGGCCAGCGCGGCGACCATACTTTCCGTGGAAGTATGGCTGGCGCCCTCGCCGAAGGCGGAATTGCAGGTGTCGAGTATGGTCGCGCCGTTTTCCACTGCGCGCAGAAAGCACATCGCCGACAAGCCTGAAGTGGCGTGGCTGTGCATGTGGATCGGCATCTTGACCGCAGACTTGATCGCTTTGACCAGTTCCGCTGTGATTGCGGGGGTAAGCAGACCGGCCATATCCTTGATCGCCAAGGTGTCGCAGCCCATCGCTTCAAATTCCTTGGCCAGCTCGACGAAATAGGGGATGTTGTGCACCGGGCTGGTCGTGTAGCTGATTGCGCCTTCTGCAATTTTACCGCTGGCTTTGACCGCCTCAATGGAGACGCGCAAATTACGCAAATCGTTCATGGCATCAAAAATACGGAACACGTCGACGCCGTTATCCGCGCATTTCTTGACGAAAGCGCGCACCACATCATCGGAGTAGTTGCGGTAGCCGAGCAGGTTCTGCCCGCGAAGCAACATCTGGATGCGGGTATTGGGCAGTGCCTTGCGCAGCTTCTTCAGGCGGTCCCACGGGTCTTCGCGCAGGAAACGCACGCAGGCGTCGAAGGTTGCGCCTCCCCATGCCTCCAGCGACCAGAATCCCACGCTATCCAGCTTGGCGCAGATCGGCAACATATCTTCGGTGCGCATGCGGGTCGCAATCAGGGATTGGTGTCCGTCGCGCAAAACCAGATCGCTAATGAAAACTTTAGCCATGCTTTAAAATCCTAAAATACTTGAATCGAGTTGAAGTTAAAGTCCCATATGGGCTGCGATAGCTGCTGCAATGGCTGCCGCCAGGGATTCCTTGGGACGGCTGACCGAATAATTCGTCAGTTCCGGATGGGTTTCCACGAAACTGGTATCGAATTTCCGGTTGCGAAACTCCGGATGCTTCAAAATTTCGATGTAATAGGGTTTGGTGGTTTTTACGCCATAGACCACCATGTCGTTCAGAGCGCGCTTTCCACGTTCCACCACGCCTTCCCAAGTCAGGCTCCAGACAGTGAGCTTGGCGCACATTGAATCATAGTAGGGGGGAATCACGTAGCCGGTATACATGGCTGCATCGGTGCGTACACCGGGGCCGCCGGGCGCATAGTAGCGGGTGATGCGGCCAAAACTGGGCAGGAAATCATTTTTCGGGTCTTCCGCATTGATGCGAAATTCCATGGCGAAACCTCGATAACTGATATCTTCCTGTTTGTATTGTAGCGGCAAGCCACTGGCAATGCGGATCTGCTCCTGAACGATGTCGATGCCGGTGATCGTTTCCGTAATGGTATGCTCCACTTGCAGGCGCGTGTTCATCTCCATGAAGAAGAACTGGTTGTCGGCGTCAAGCAGGAATTCCACCGTGCCGGCATTTTCGTAGCCCACCGTCTTGGCGGCCTTTACCGCAATTTTGCCGATGTAGTCGCGCTGGGCGCGGGACAGTTGCGGTGAAGGGGCGATTTCGATCAGTTTCTGGTTGCGGCGCTGGATCGAGCAATCGCGTTCATACAGGTGGATCACATTGCCGAAGCTGTCGCCCATTACCTGGACTTCAATATGGCGCGGGTTCACCACGCACTTTTCCATGAACACGTCAGGCTTGCCGAATGCCTTTGTCGCTTCTGAAATTACACGATCGTAGTTCTTGATCAATTCTTCTTCGTTATTGCAACGCCGAATGCCGCGCCCACCCCCGCCATTGGTGGCTTTCAGCATTACAGGATAGCCAATCTTGGCGGCCAGATCCCGTGCCTGTCGGATATTGGCAAGATTGCCTTCGCTCCCCGGCACCACAGGTACGCCGGCATCGATCATCGCCTGGCGAGCCTGTACCTTGTCACCCATCCGATGAATGATCCGGGGAGACGGGCCGATGAACTTGATGCCGCGCTTGGCGCAGATTTCTGCCAGCACCGGGTTTTCAGACAGAAAGCCATAGCCAGGGTGGAGTGCGTCGCATCCCGCAGCAACCGCCAGATTCACGATATTATGTGCGTTAAGATAGCCGATGACGGGGTCGGAGCCAATATTGTAAGATTCATCGGCCTTTTTGACGTGCAACGCATGGCGGTCGGCATCGGTATAAATGGCGACCGACTTGACTCCCATTTCGGAGCACGCGCGCACGATACGGACTGCGATTTCGCCTCGATTGGCAATGAGGATTTTTTTAATCACGCGGGAGCCTGTCTGCGATTTGGATTAACATACCGGGCTTCATAATATAGGATGCAGCCGTACGCAAAATACAGTTGCGAAGAAAACGCACAGCTTTTTCAAGGAATCTGCGTTCCTGATGCCGGCGCCATTGCCAAGAAAAATTTGGTATTCTTCAATGCGCTATATTCGGTAAAGAATGCCTGTTTTTTTGACAGCCAACATTAAAAATTATATCATGCGCGCCTTATGCCTGAACAGGTCATCATTAACAGCATCGAGTTTGCGCGTAACAGCGAGTCGCTACATGGCAAAGTGCAGGTTGAAAGCTTGGACCGTTTGCGGGATTTGCTGTTTTCGAACAGCGGCGCATTGGAGTACACCTTAACCGGCAAACGCGATGGTGACGGCAAGTTTTTTCTGACTTGCATTATTAAAGGTGTGTTGCAACTCCGATGTCAGCGCTGCCTTGGTGCCTTTAGTTATCCTGTCAGCCTGGATTCCGAACTGGAATTGGTTGAACATGATCCGGATTTGGCAGCAGAGCACGGTCTGACCGATGCAATCAAGGCCGATCCGAATATGGATGTACTGGCGCTGGTTGAAGACGAGGTGTTGCTGGATTTGCCGATGGCGCCCATGCATTCCCCGGAAGACTGCCAGGCGGGCGGAAATTTCGGCCAGACGAAAACTGTCAAACAAAACGCTTTTAGCGCTCTGGCCGCGCTGAAAACACAAGACTCAAGAAAAATTTAGGAGTTATATCATGGCTGTACAACAGAACAAAAAATCCCCTTCCAAGCGTGGAATGCGTCGCGCGCATGACTTTCTGACTAACCCGCCGCTGGCCGTTGAACCGACCACCGGTGAAGTTCATCTGCGCCACCACGTCAGCCCCAGCGGTTACTATCGCGGCAAAAAGGTTGCAGGTGCCAAGGGCGAATAACCTGCGTTACCTGGCGTCCGGCAAAGGCGGTTAGCTTCGGGCATACATGGATATTACTGTTGCAATCGACGCCATGGGCGGGGATCATGGCCCGCACGTCACTGTCCCTGCCGCTCTGGGTTATCTGAACCGGGACGCCAAAGTCAATATCGTACTGGTTGGCCTGACCGAAGTGATTGAGGCTGAACTTCAATCGCTCAAGGCTTCCGTCTCCCCTCGTTTGCGCATTCATCATGCCAGCGAGGTGGTTACCATGGACGACCCTCCCGCGCTGGCCTTGCGCAACAAAAAAGACTCCTCCATGCGCGTTGCCATCAACCTGGTAAAAACAGGCGAGGCCAATGCCTGCATCAGTGCCGGCAACACCGGCGCGTTAATGGCGATCTCCCGTTTTGTCCTGAAAATGCTGCCGGGGATCGAACGACCTGCGATTGCCGGGATGATTCCAACATTGAACGGCCACACCCATGTCCTTGACCTCGGCGCCAATGTGGATTGCACTGCCAATCACTTGCTTCAATTCGGAATCATGGGGGCGATGCTGGTTTCTGCAGTGGAACACAAGGAAAATCCTACAGTCGGCTTGCTCAATATCGGCGAGGAAGACATCAAGGGCAACGAGGTGGTGAAACAAACTGCCGAATTGTTGCGCCAGAGCCATTTGAATTTCCATGGCAATGTAGAAGGCAACGACATCTACAAAGGCACCGTCGACGTAGTGGTGTGCGATGGTTTTGTCGGCAATGTCGCGCTAAAGTCATCGGAAGGTCTGGTGCAGATGCTGGCGACGTTTTTGCGCCAGGAATTCAAGCGCAACCTTCTGACCAGGTTGGCCGCCCTGATAGCCTATCCAGTGCTCAACGCCTTCAAGAAACGTCTCGATCATCGTCGCTATAATGGCGCGAGCCTTCTTGGACTGCGGGGCGTCGTGGTGAAGAGCCATGGCTCGGCAGACAGCTTTGCCTTTCAATTTGCCATCGAGCGCGCCGTTGAAGAAGTGCGTAACGGTGTATTGCGCCGGATCAACGATCAAATGACCCTGCTAAACGAAGTGAAGGTCTAAAAATGTATTCACGCATTATCGGTACGGGCGGCTATTTGCCGGAAAAAATCCTGACCAACCATGATTTGGCGCAGATGGTCGAAACCTCAGATGAGTGGATATTTTCCCGCACCGGCATCCGCGAACGCCACATCGTCGCAGAGAATGAAACAACCAGCGACCAGGCTTTCGAAGCGGCAAAGCGAGCCATCGAAATGGCCGGTATCGATCCTCAGAGCATTGATCTGATCCTCGTTGCCACTACCACCCCGGATTTAATATTCCCCAGCACCGCCTGTATTCTTCAGGAAAAACTCGGCATCAAAAGCGGTGGCCCGGCCTTTGACATTCAGGCGGTTTGCAGTGGTTTTGTGTACGCGTTGGCGACCGCCGACCAGTTCATTCGTGGCGGGCAGAGCAAGTGCGCCCTGGTCGTGGGGGCAGAAACCTTCTCCCGGATTATGGACTGGACCGACCGCAACACCTGTGTCCTGTTCGGCGACGGCGCAGGAGCGGTTGTTTTAACGGCCAGTGAGTCCACGGGTATCATTTCCACCCACCTTCATGCTGACGGCAGCTATGGCCACCTACTGTCTGCGCCAGCCTGCCTGGACGGTGGGAAAATTCAGGGCAAGCCATTTATAGAAATGGATGGCGCCGGCGTGTTCAAGTTCGCCGTCAGTGTGCTGGATTCGATCGTGGAGGAAACGCTCGCTGCCAATGACATGCAGAAGTCGGACATCACCTGGCTGGTGCCGCATCAGGCCAATATCCGTATTATCCAGGCGACAGCCAAAAAACTGGGGATGAGCATGGACAACGTTGTGGTTACGGTGGATAAGCACGGCAACACTTCGGCCGCCTCCATTCCTCTGGCCTTGGATGTGGCAGTTCGGGATGGGCGGATCAAACCCGGCGACACCATCCTGATGGAAGGCGTAGGCGGCGGATTTACTTGGGGCTCGGCGTTACTTAAATGGTAAAAAGGTAAGAAGTCATGGGATTTGCATTCGTATTTCCGGGACAGGGCTCGCAGTCGGTCGGCATGATGAGTGGTTTCGATGGCCTATCCGCCGTGCGGGAAACCTTTGAAGAGGCTGGAGATATTCTCAATCAGAACTTGTGGGAGATGGTCACCAGCGGCAACGCCGAGGAACTTAATCTCACCGTCAACACCCAGCCGCTAATGTTGACTGCCGGGGTTGCGGTTTTCCGCGCCTGGAATGCGTTGCAGGGCAGCAAACCGGCGATGCTGGCCGGCCACAGCCTGGGCGAATACACCGCACTGGTTGCTTCCGGGGCGCTGTCCTTTGCGGATGCGTTGCCGCTGGTACGGTTTCGTGCACATGCAATGCAGGAAGCTGTGGCCGAGGGGGTGGGCGGCATGGCGGCCATCCTCGGGCTCGATGACGATGTAGTGGTCGCCGTTTGTGCCGAAGCGGCCCAAGGCGAAGTGCTGGAAGCGGTTAATTTTAACTCGCCCGGCCAAGTGGTGATTGCAGGTAACAAAGCGGCAGTGGAACGTGGCATGGCTCTGGCCAAGGAGAAGGGGGCGAAACGTGCGCTATCATTGCCAGTCAGCGTGCCATCCCACTGTGCCCTGATGCGGCCGGCGGCGGACGCTCTGACGCAACGCCTGCAAACCATTTCAATCAAGGCACCACAAATTCCGGTGTTGCACAACGCCGATGTGAAAAGTTACAGCGATGAAGCCGCGATCAAGGACGCGTTGGCCCGTCAGCTTTATAGTCCGGTGAGATGGGTGGAAACGGTCAGGAGTTTTGCCAGCCAAGGCATTGCCATGCTCGCAGAATGCGGGCCAGGAAAAGTGCTGGCCGGGTTGAACAAACGCATCGATGGCAACATGCAGGCATTTGCGCTGGCCGATGAAGCGGCGTTACGCCTGGCAATGGATTCGTTGAAATAACTGGGGGAACGATAGATGCTGGATGGCCAGATAGCTTTAGTAACGGGTGCCAGTCGTGGAATTGGCCAAGCGGTCGCATTGGAACTCGGCAGGCAGAGGGCAACCGTTGTCGGCACGGCGACCGGCCAGTCCGGCGCGGACAATATCAGCAGCTATCTGAGCCAGGCAGGAATCAAGGGCAGGGGATTGGCGCTGAACGTAAACGATGTGGCACAGATTGAGCAAACACTGCAAACCATTCGTACACAATTCGGTGAAATCTCAATTCTGGTCAATAATGCCGGCATCACGCGCGACAATCTGCTGATGCGGATGAAAGAAGAAGAATGGGACGACATCATGGATACCAACCTGAAGTCCGTATTCCGCCTGAGCCAGGCTGTTCTGCGCGCGATGATGAAGGCGCGCAACGGCCGCATCATCAACATTGCCTCAGTAGTCGGCGTTATGGGGAATGCAGGCCAGACCAACTATGCCGCTGCCAAGGCAGGCATTATCGGCTTCAGTAAATCGTTGGCACGCGAAGTCGGCAGCCGCAATATTACGGTAAACTGCGTCGCCCCTGGCTTTATCGACACAGACATGACCCGCGCCCTGAGCGAGGAGCAGCGCAAGGTATTGCTCGGTCACATCCCGCTGGGACGCCTCGGCTCGGTCGAGGACGTCGCTGCTTCGGTCGCATTCCTCGCCTCAACCCAGGCGGGGTATATTTCCGGCACGACATTGCATGTCAACGGCGGCATGTACATGACTTAAACAGAAGCGAACTTCACTGTTTGGTGAAGTAAGCAATTTTTGGTAAAATGCGTCAGCTTTTTTCATAGCGGTTTACAGAGAGGGTACTTAGATGGAAAACATCGAACAACGCGTCAAAAAAATCGTTGCCGAACAACTGGGCGTAAACGAAGCAGAAGTAAAAATAGAATCCTCCTTCGTCGACGACTTGGGCGCTGATTCCCTCGATACCGTCGAACTGGTTATGGCGCTTGAAGAAGAATTCAACTGCGAAATCCCCGACGAAGAAGCGGAAAAAATCACCACCGTCAAACAGGCTATTGATTACGTCAACGGCCACCTGAGCTAATCTACCAATCTGTAACCACTCGTAACCGGAGTCGCCTTGTCTAAACGCAGAGTTGTTATCACCGGCCTGGGTATTATCTCACCTGTCGGCAATACCGTTGAGCAGGCGTGGTCGAACATCCTTGCAGGAAAATCCGGGATAACCCGGATCACCCGATTCGATGCTTCAGCCATTGCCTCCCAGATTGCTGGCGAGGTCAAGGAGTTCGATGTCACCCAGTATATTTCCGCCAAAGAAGCTCGTCGTATGGATGTTTTTATCCATTACGGCCTGGCAGCAGGGATACAGGCCATCAAGGACTCCGGCCTTGTAGTTACCCCGGAAAACGCTGAGCACATCGGCGTCAACATCGGCTCCGGCATCGGCGGCCTGCCGATGATCGAGGATACCCATAACACCTATCTGGAAGGTGGCCCGCGCAAAATTTCGCCTTTTTTCATTCCGGGCACGATCATCAACATGATTTCGGGCAACCTTTCCATCATGTACGGACTCAAGGGTCCGAATCTGGCGATGGTCACGGCCTGCAGTACGGCGACGCACTGCATCGGCGATTCGGCACGCTTGATCGAATATGGCGACGCCGACATCATGATTGCAGGCGGCGCAGAATCCACCGTTACGCCACTGGCGATTGGTGGTTTTGCGTCAGCTCGCGCCTTGAGCACGCGCAATGATGACCCCGAAACGGCAAGCCGGCCATGGGATACCGGACGGGACGGTTTTGTACTGGGTGAAGGTGCAGGAGTTCTGGTGCTTGAGGAATATGAGCACGCCAAGGCTCGTGGCGCCAGAATATATGCCGAGCTGCCCGGCTTTGGCATGAGCGCCGACGCCAATCACATGACGGCTCCCTGCGAGGACGGCAGTGGCGCTGCCCGTTGTATGACCAATGCACTGCGCAACGCCGGCATCGCACATGACCAGGTCGATTTCATCAATGCCCATGGCACTTCCACTCCACTAGGTGACTTGGCCGAAACCAAGGCAGTCAAGCTATGCTTCGGCGACCATGCCAGAAAAATTGCGGTCAACTCGACAAAATCCATGACCGGCCACCTGCTTGGTGCAGCCGGTGGTGTTGAAGCCGTGTTTTCGGCGCTGGGCATGTATCATCAGGTTTCTCCGCCGACCATCAATATTTTCGAGCAGGATCCCGAGTGCGATCTGGACTATGTACCGAATGAGGCTAGAAAGATGAAAATCGACGTCGCCTTGTCAAATTCCTTCGGGTTCGGCGGCACCAACGGTACCCTGGTGTTCCGCAAAGTCTGAAACCCCGGCCGTGATGAAGCGGCTGCCCCTTTGTGTTTTTCCTCGTCATTGAGGTAGTCTGTGCCTGTCATCCAGCTTCCCGGCACGCCCGACCTGCTTGGCCTTCATGCGGCCAATCCGCAGCGCTACCCGTTCCTGCTGCAAACCCTGGGATGCTCCGGTTGGGATATTCTTTTCGCTTTCCCAAGCCGGCAGCAACTCTTTCCTTTCGACCCCGGCAGACGAGAAAAAACATTTTTTTCTGCGCTGGAGCAGGAATGGGCTAAAAACAGGCATCCACCAAGCCCGGAGGAATTAACTCTTCCTTTTCATGGCGGCTGGTTTGTTTATCTCGGTTATGAATTACTGCACCAGATGGAACCCTCGGTCGCGGTCAAGCCGCAAACGCAAACAGGCGGATTCCCGCTGGCTGCACTGGTGCGTATACCTGCTGCAATCATGGTCGACCATACGGAAGGGCGAACATTCATTTTTGCCGAGGAATCCTCTTCGGATCTTCTGGAAATCCTGCGAACAGATTTGGACAATACTGACGAATACTCGGGCGCTGCGGTGAAAGTTGAAGCGCTTGAAGAAGAAAACGAGCAGATTTTTCTCCAGGGCGTGGAAAGGGTCAAACACTATATCCGGAATGGGGATGTGTTTCAGGTAAATCTTGCGCGCCAGTGGCGGGTGAAAGTCGAATCAGGAAGCAGCGCTGCCGACATTTATGCACGCTTGCGCGAAAGCAATCCGGCGCCGTTCGCCGGCATCGCTGATTTTGGGGGCATGCAGATCATCAGTTCCTCCCCGGAAAGATTGGTGAAAGTGCGCGATGGCATGATCGAAACCCGCCCGATAGCTGGCACGCATCCGCGCGCTGCATTGCCCGAAGAGGATCGGCGGTTGCGCCAGCAAATGATCGCCAGCCCGAAGGAGCGTGCCGAGCACATCATGCTGGTCGATCTGGAGCGCAACGACCTAGGGCGGGTGTGTATACCCGGCAGTGTCGAAGTCAGCGAACTGATGGCAGTGAGCAGCTATGCGCACGTTCACCATATCGAATCCAGTGTGCGTGGCCATCTGCGTGAAAACACCACGCCATCCGAAGTGATGCATGCCCTGTTTCCGGGGGGTACCATTACGGGTTGCCCCAAAGTACGCACCATGCAAATCATCAGCGAACTCGAAGCCACCCCGCGTTGCGCCTATACCGGCAGCATGGGATATCTTAATCTTGATGGCAGTATGGATTTCAATATCCTGATCCGCAGCTTCATGCTCGATAGAGACATGCTGACTTTCAAGGCCGGAGCGGGAATCGTAGCCGACTCCGCCCCCTTGCGCGAACTTGCCGAAACTCGCGCCAAGGCAAAAGGGCTGCTCAGATCGCTGGGAGCAGGCTGATGGTGCTAATTAATGGTCAGCCGACCGAACATATCCGGGTTTTCGACCGGGGCTTGCTGTACGGCGATGGCGTATTTCGCACCATGCTTGTGAAAGCAGGCCGCTCATTGTGCTGGCAGCGCCATTATGACAAGCTGCACGGGGATTGCGCGGCACTCGGAATCGCTTGCCCGCCGGAAGCTATTCTGACTGAGGAAATGTCGGAAGTAATCAAAAAAAATCCCGACTGCGTGCTGAAAGTGATGGTTACACGGGGGGAGGGACCGCGTGGCTACGTCGTTCAGGAAGGCATGGCGCCGACTAGAATTCTGATAACGAGCCCGATTCCACAGCATCCACCCAGCCATTATTCGGATGGGGTGCGGTTGCATCTATGCGCGACACGACTTGCCATACAACCCAGTCTGGCCGGGATCAAGCACCTCAATCGCCTGGAAAATGTTCTGGCGCGGCGGGAATGGAGTGATCCGGGAATTGTCGAAGGATTAATGCTCGACACGGATGGAAATGTCATTGAGGGAACGATGAGCAATCTGTTCCTTTTACAGGGAAGCACTTTATACACGCCTGATCTTGGCGGTTGTGGCGTATCTGGCGTACAGCGTGCACGTATCATGGAAATGGCCGGCGGGCTCGGCATGACAGTCAAGGTTGAAAATCTGGCATTGACCCGAATTTACGATGCGGATGAGATCGTGCTTTGCAACAGCATAATTGGGGTCTGGCAAGTCAGGGAACTGGCTGAAAAAAGATGGCTCACTGGTGGGCTGGCAGTGCGCTTGAGGAGTTTGTTGGAAGATGACCGTCATTAAACTTGTTATGAAACGTGTTATGGCTGTGCTCATATTGTTGAGCGTGTTGGCTGTTGGGTGGATGTTCTACTTTGCCAATACTCCGTTGCGTCTGCCTCAATCACCTTACGAGTTTGCACTCAAGCAAGGTAGCAGCTTGCGCGCCATCGCCAAACAGTTCCGCGCTGAAGGGCTGCTGTCGGAGCCTTGGAGCTTTATTGCGCTGGCAAAAGTCTTCGGTAAGGAAGGGGACATTAAAGCCGGTAATTACCAACTGGATAAAGAAATTACACCGTTCCAGCTGGTTCTGAAAATCACCAGGGGTGATGTTAGCCAGAGTGGAATCATATTCATCGAGGGGTGGAATTTCAGGCAGATACGCAAAGTTCTCAACGAGCATCCGGCCATCAGACACGACAGCATCGACCTTAGCGACAAGGATTTGCTGAATCGCCTGGGTATACGGGAAGATAATGCAGAAGGGCTCTTTTTCCCTGATACCTACTATTTCAGTAACGGGATGAGTGATTTGTCCCTGCTCAAGCGCGCGCACCAAATTATGGCGCATCGACTGGACGAAGCCTGGCGTGGACGCAGCCCTGGTCTGCCCTATTTCACGCCTTATGAAGCTTTGATCATGGCTTCCATCGTCGAAAAGGAAACCGGGCGAGCCAGCGAACGCCCGATGATTGCCGGAGTATTCATCAATCGTTTGCGTATCGGCATGAGATTGCAAACGGACCCGACCGTGATTTACGGCCTGGGAGAAACATTCGATGGCAATTTGCACAAGCGCGATTTAATTGCCGATAATGCCTATAATACTTACACACGTGCTGGACTGCCGCCCACCCCGATCGCCATGCCGGGATGGGCGTCAATACAGGCAGCGCTTCACCCCAGTGCGACTTCTGCGCTATATTTTGTAAGCAAGGGGGATGGTTCCCACCAATTTTCACGCAGCCTGCAGGAACATAATCAAGCAGTGACGCGTTACCAGAAAACGCCAACTAGAAACAAGATTAACAATACTGCACAATAGAATGATTAATAATAAATATAACTCAAAATTTATCTCCCTGGAAGGGATCGATGGAGCGGGGAAAAGCACTCACCTTAATTGGCTAGCGGAACATCTGCGCCACCGCGGCCTGAATGTCCTTGTAACCAGGGAGCCCGGCGGAACGCCACTTGGAGAAGCCTTGCGCGAGATGCTCCTGCATCAGGCCATGCACCTCGAAACCGAGGCGCTGCTGATGTTTGCAGCCAGGCGGGAGCACCTTGATAAAGTAATCGTTCCGGCTTTGCAGGAGGGTACGTGGGTCATTTCAGACCGCTTCACCGATGCCAGCTTTGCTTATCAGGGCGGAGGGCGGGGGCTGGATGAGGCCAAGCTGAAAACGCTTGAAGCATGGGTGCAACAGGACTTGCAACCGGATCTGACGCTGTTGTTTGATGTGTCCGTCGAAGTTAGCCAGCAGCGCTTATCCCAAAATATTTCCCTGGATCGTTTCGAGCAGGAAAAACAGGATTTTTTCCAGCGCGTGAGAGATGCTTACCTGAAACGCGCGAGACAGTTCCCGGAACGAATCCGGGTGATTGATAGCGGACGAACCTTGTCCGAAATCCAGGCTGATCTCGAACATGTTTTTTCATCCATCTGAGTTGATATGATTTATTCATGGCAGCAGGATATCTGGCAGCGGCTGATGGCAGCCAAGCCGAGCTTGCCCAATGCCATTTTGCTGCAGGGCCGGATCGGGATCGGGAAGCTCCATCTGGGCCGCACACTGGCGCAGGCATTGCTGTGCGAATCGCCCTTGGCCTCGGGGGAGCCATGCGAGCATTGTGGTGCATGCAACTGGTTCAAGACGGGCAACCACCCGGATTTTCGCCTGCTTGAGCCCGCCGCCGATGCGATTGGCGAGGCGGAGGAACAAAGCAAACCGGCCGATAAAAAGGCCAGTCGGTTTATAACCGTAGCCCAGGTTCGCGAGCTGGCGGATTTCGTCAACCTGACAACCCACCGCAATGGCCTGCGCATCATTCTGGTTCATCCGGCGGAAGCGATGAACGTCAATGCCGCCAATGCATTGCTGAAAACATTGGAGGAGCCGCCGCCCGATACGCTGTTCATCCTGGTGTCGCATCATTCTCAACGCCTGTTGCCAACGGTTCGCAGCCGCTGCCAGAAGATCGACATCCCCCTTCCGGAGCGCAAAACGGCATTAAGCTGGCTGCGTGAGCAGGGCGTAGTGAAAGCCGAGTCATGCTTGTCGCAATCTGGTTGCAGCCCGCTTGCCGCTTTGCTGTTAAGCGCAGAAGATTATCAGCTTAAACGAGAGCGGATACTGGATCAGCTTGGCGATCCGACTCGGTTCGACCCTCTTGCTCTGGCTGAACAAAGTGAAAAGCTGGAGTTGGCATGGGTACTGGATTGGGTGCAGCAATGGGCATATGATCTGGCGAGTATCGGCATGACGGCGCAAACACGATACTTGGTCGATCCGCCGGCACAAATGATTCGCTTGGCAAAAGCTGTCAACTTGATAGAATTGCTACAGTTCCAGCAAGAATTACTCGTTGCACGGCGCGCCGTGCAACACCCATTGAACAACCGGCTAGTGCTGGAACAATTGTTTCTTTCCTATGGGCAACTCGTAAATCGTCAGGATGCCGCTTATGTCTGATCTGCAGGTTCCCGTCGCACCGCGCCCAGGGGTGCTTTCCCTGAGCATTAAGGAAAAATCCGCGCTGTATGCGGCTTATATGCCCTATCTAAAAGGTGGAGGAATCTTCATACCAACCGCCAAGCCCTATCAATTAGGCGACGAAGTTTTCATGCTGCTATCCCTGATGGGGGATCCCAATAAGCTGCCGGTAGCCGGTCGCGTCGTCTGGATTACCCCGGAGGGCGCGCAGGGCAACAAGGTTCAGGGCGTAGGAGTACAGTTTAGCGACAACGAGAGTGGAATTACCGTACGCAACAAAATTGAAGCTTTGCTTGGAGGCAGCAAGACCTCCCGGCCAACCCATACCATGTAGCTCTCCGTCCACTCACCCTCGTATACCGGCAACACGCCACCAGAGTCATGCTAGTCGATTCCCACTGCCATTTGAACTTTCCCGAGTTCGCTTCGAATTTGCCTGAAATACTCGCCAATATGAAAAAAAATGGCGTTGGTCTTGTGCTGTGCGTAAGCGTCAATCTGCCGGATTTTAAGGAGGTTATCGCCTTGGCGGAAAGTTATCCGCAAATTTATGCATCGGTTGGTGTACACCCGGATTACGCGGACGAGAAAGAACCCACAGTGGAAGAACTGGCTGGATTGGCCAATCATCCCAAGGTAATCGCGATCGGAGAAACTGGTCTGGATTACTTCAGGTTGAAAGGTGACCTGGAATGGCAGAGAAATCGTTTTCGCAACCATATTCGCGCCGCAAAGCTATGCGGAAAACCACTGATCGTCCACACTCGTGAAGCGGCAACGGATACATTGCGCATTATGGAGGAGGAGGGCGCATCAATAGTGGGTGGAGTGATGCACTGTTTTACTGAAACCCTGGAGATTGCAGAACGAGCAATTGCTCTGAATTTCCATATCTCGTTTTCCGGCATTGTGACCTTTAAAAAAGCAACTCAAGTCAAGGAAGTCGCACAAAAAATTGCACTGGAAAGAGTGCTGATCGAAACCGATTCGCCCTATCTTGCTCCCGTCCCGTACCGGGGGAAAATCAACCAGCCGGCCTATGTAAAGCATGTCGCAGAAGAAGTCGCGCGGCTACGGGGGATCACTGAACAGGAACTGGCCGAGGCCACCACCCAAAATTTCACCAGACTTTTCAGAACAAATGTCATATAAAACAATATATAAAGTTATATTATTACTTTTATTTATTAACAATAATGCGTTTTCAGATGATCATATAGATGATTTTTTCGCTGCCTTAAACATGGGCAACGCAGACGTCATCCAAAGTCTCCTGGCGCGAGGAGTCGATGCCAACGTGATGGACAGCCAAGGCAATACCGCGATGATGATTGCCGCGCGCGAGGGGAATGACACCATTTTGCGGAAGCTTTACAAGTCCGGCGCGAAGATCAATGCTAAAAATCAATTTGGCGAAACGGCAATTATGCTTGCGGCCCTCAAAGGGCACGCGCAAGTCGTCAACACCTTACTTGCCTTGGGGGCGGATACGTCGGCAAATCACCAGGGTTGGACGCCGATGTTATACGCCGCATTTTCCGGCCATGATGGCATCGTTGAACAACTGTTGAAAAATGGTTCGAACGTAAACGCGGTGCTCGGCAATGGTATGACCGCATTAATGCTAGCCTCAAAGAACGGGCATATTGAAGTCGTAAAGGTACTGATCAAATATCGCGCCGAGGTCAATAGTCAAAACAAGAATGGCGTTTCGGCTTTGGATTTGGCACTTGAAGGCGGCAACACCGATATCGCAAACTTGTTAACAGCGACGGCAGGGAAGCCGCCCATTCATGATCGTGCATCGGGAACGCGTACCCCATGAAAAGCGAATCGGCTTAAATACTTCGCATAATGTATATTATGTTAAATAATAAGCCCGCAAAATCCATCAAGATCATGAGCCGCTCTCAATCCCAATCCATTGCACAGCAAACTTGACCAATTCAGCGGCATTACCCAAGTTCAGCTTTCCCTTGATATTGGCTCGGTGCGCCTCAACGGTTTTTATGCTGCGGCCTAGCTCAGCGGCAATATTCCTGGTTTTCAGGCCCATGCCGATGAGTCGCAGGACTTCAAGCTCCTTATCGCTTAGATGAGAAAGCGGAAATGCCGAAGCATCAACCCGATGTTCAATGACCCCCCGCAGTATTTTCATGTGCATCTTGTCGCTGACATATACCCCGCCATTCAATATCTGTCTGATCGCGGCAAGAACTTTTTCGGATGCTTCCTGCTTCATGATGTAGCCCTTGGCGCCAGCCCTCAACGCCCGCTCTGCATAGAGCGACTCATCATGCATGGAAATTACCAGGATATGCATCTCTGGCATGCGTGTGCGCAGGATTTTGACAAGGTCAATACCAGAAGTGCCGGGAAGCGACATGTCAACAAGCGCAATATCAGAGGAACAGCGACCCATGCATTTTGCATGATTTTCAATAACCTCATCCGCGCTCCCCGCTTCGCAACAAACCCGCAGATCATCTTCACGATTGATAAGTTGGGCGATGCCCTGACGCACGATTGGATGGTCATCGACAATCATGACGTTACGTTTTTCGGATTTGCCGGGCGCTATTTCTGCAGGGATCATAATATCTACACGGCAAGCATCGCCTATTTTGTCTTACCCAATGATGTCAGTGTATACCGTAAATAGCGGCAACACCGCCATCAGCGCCAGAAAGATGTTATATACGCTTCATTATAATGAAGGGCGCCATTCACGGATTACAGTTAGGGAAACACAACCAGAGTTGTCAGACTTCGCGGCGCTCAAGAAGGGCCTGCGCCAGAGTGCCGCTATCAACATGTTCGAGTTCGCCACCTACCGGCAGGCCGCGCGCGATGCGGCTGGCTTTTACTCCGCGCGAGTGCAGAATCTCACCGATATAGTGAGCGGTGGCCTCGCCCTCGACAGTAAAATTGGTAGCCAGGATAACTTCTTTCACTACGCCGTCCGAGGCACGCTGGACCAGCCGGTCGAGATGAATTTCTTTGGGGCCGATGCCATCAAGCGGGCTAAGCCGACCCATCAATACGAAATACAGACCGTGGTAGCCTTGGGTCTGCTCCATCATCAACAGGTCGGCTGGCGTTTCCACCACACACAGCAAGGAAGTGTCGCGCCGCGCCGAGCGGCACAGGGGGCAGATTTCTTCTTCAGTAAAGCTGTTGCACAAACGACAATGAAGGATGGTATCCAGCGCATGCGTCAGCGCACCGGCCAGTTTCAGGGCGCCCTTCTGGTCGCGTTGCAACAGATGGTAGGCCATGCGCTGGGCCGATTTTGGGCCGACACCGGGCAGGCAGCGCAGAGTTTCAATCAGATTTTCAAGGCTGGAAGGTGCTTTCACTTTCAGAATGGCAGCTTCATCCCCGGCGGCAAACCCAAACCAGATGTGAAGCCACTCATTTTTTCCTGAGTGATGGTTTCGACGCGCCGCACTGCATCGTTCACCGCGGCAGCAAGCAGGTCTTCCAGCATTTCCCTGTCTTCGCTCATCAGGCTGTCATCGATGCTCACCCGTTTCACGTCATGACGGCAGTTCATTACTACCTTGACCATACCGGCGCCAGCCTGCCCTTCCACTTCGACCGTGGCCAGTTTTTCCTGCATTTTCTGCATGTTTTCCTGCATTTGCTGGGCCTGTTTCATCAGATTGCCCAAACCGCCTTTTAACATCTTGCTCTCCTGGTTTGCTATAGAGGTTTAATCGAAGATTCAATGACTTTCGCGTCAAAATTTTCAACCAGATCGCGAACAAATGGATCCTGCTCGATCGCAGCCACTGCCAGAGACTGTTTTTCCTGTTTCTCGCGGTTTTCAATCTGAGCTGGGGTGTCGCCGGTTATGTCGCCCACGCTAATGTTGAGCCTGACTGGATCGGGAAAATATTCAACCACGGCTGTTTTCAATTTATCCTGATAAGGCTTGTCCGCCAAGTGACGATGTTCCTGCGGCACACATAATTCCAGCAGGCCATTGTCAAAGGATTTAAGTTCGCAGTGCTGGGCCAGCATTTTTGCCATGCCGCCCAGTTTGAGGCGATTCACCAGAGTGTGCCAATTGCCGTCAAAATGGGGATTTTCCTGTTTCATGGCCTCTGCTCTAGCGACGGGAGCGGGCCTTTCGGCTGATTGAGGGTCTTCACGTTGGGCCAACGTAACCGGTTTTTCCGCTGAACGCACATCTTTGCGCACAGAGGATAAGGCCGGAGCCGGGCGCGGCGCTTCGCGGTGAGTTGGAGCTTGCGACGATTCTTCCAGGGTAAAAGCCAGCATACGCAGCAGGGTCATGCTGAAGCCGGCGAATTCGTCCGGCGCCAGATGCAGGTCGCGCCGACCATGCAGGGCGATCTGGTAGAATAGTTGCACTTCCTCGGCATCGAAAATCTGCGCCAGTTCGAGCAATTTCTCCCGTTCCGGCAATTCCTCTCCAAGCGCATCCGGCACGGTTTGCGCCAGGGCAATTCTGTGCAGCAGCACGCCCAAGTCCTGCAGGGCCGCCTCGAATGACAGACTGCGTTCCTCCATCCTTTCGGTCGCGGCAATTAGAGCCGGGCCGTCCTTGGCGGCGAGCGCGTCAAGGATTTCCAACAGATAGGTCTGATCGATCGAACCGAGCATATCGCGCACCAGCCCCTCCCCAACCTTGCCGCCGCTATAAGCGATAGCCTGGTCAAGAAGTGACAGCGCATCGCGCATGCTGCCTTGGGCGGCGCGCGCCAGCAATTGCAGTGCCGGCAATTCGAATGGGATGTCTTCTTTCTCCATAACGCGCTGTAAATGGCTGACAATCGCCAGAGGCGGCATCTGTTTGAGGTTGAATTGCAAACAGCGGGACAGCACCGTGACCGGGATTTTCTGTGGATCGGTAGTGGCGAGAATGAATTTCACGTGCTCAGGCGGTTCTTCCAGCGTTTTCAGCATGGAATTGAAGGCCGCCTTGGACAGCATATGCACTTCGTCGATCAAATAGATTTTGAAACGGCCGGCGGTGGGCGCGTACTGCGCGTTATCCAGTACTTCGCGCATGTTGTCGATACCGGTATTGGAGGCTGCGTCCAATTCAAGCAGATCGACGAAGCGACCGCTGTCGATTTCACGGCACGCCGAACATTCACCGCACGGCGTGGCGGTAATGCCAGTTTCACAGTTGAGCGCCTTGGCCATGATTCGCGCCAGAGTCGTCTTGCCGACGCCCCGCGTGCCGGTGAGCAGATAGGCGTGGTGCAAACGCTGCTGCGTGAGCGCATTGGAAAGCGCCCTGACGACATGCTCCTGGCCGACCAGATCGCCAAAGGTTTTAGGGCGCCATTTGCGCGCAAGGACTTGGTAACTCATGGAAGGAAATTGTACCAGAATCCGCCTCGCCCGGCAGGGCGGCAAGCGGTTTAGGGGTGGCGAGCCCAACCCCCGGCACTTGCAATAAGTAGCTGTGGCTGCTTCCTTCCGGACCTGACCAGGTTCGCCACCTTGCAATGCGGGGAGGCCCGCCATAAATCTGGCGGAGAGGGGGGGATTCGAACCCCCGTCAGGATATTATCCTGAACACGCTTTCCAGGCGTGCGACTTAAACCACTCATCCACCTCTCCGAAGAGCCGGCAAGGATAAACCAGAACCCGGCCGGAATCAATATTCAGCAGGAATTAATTTCCTTCCGGCAGCGGTTCTGGTGGGCGCATCAGCAGCGCGGGGATAGGCTTCTTCCTGGTCTGGCGCGTATCGGGTACAGGTTTGGTCGCAATTTGCTGCGCCGGCGGCGTAACGTATGGCAAATCCAGAGGATTGGTGGCAGGTTTACGCGGAGAAACTCCGATGCCCCGCCCTCCCCCGCTCTGACGACCAGCGGGGCGCGACTCGCGGCGCGGACGGTCTGAAAATCCAGCGCGCGCCTCGATCTGCGCGACCGCTCCAGGCTCGAAGCCGGGTTCGGTTTTCCTGGGCAGTTCGCGCTTGAGCATGTTTTCGATGTCCCCCAGCATTCTCAGTTCGCTCGCACACACCAGGGAAATAGCCGCCCCGCTGCTGCCGGCACGGCCAGTGCGGCCAATGCGGTGGACGTAATCTTCCGGCACATTGGGCAGGTCGAAATTCACCACCAAGGGCAGTTGATCGATGTCCAGACCGCGCGCGGCGACGTCGGTCGCCACCAGCACCCGCATCACGCCCTGTTTGAAATCCGCCAATGCCTGGGTGCGTTGCTGTTGGCTCTTGTCACCGTGAATCGCGGTGGCGGAAATGCCATCCCGTTCAAGTTGGCTGGCGAGCCGGCTAGCGCCATGTTTGGTACGGCTGAATACCAGAACCTGCTGTAAATTATCTGATTTGATGAGGTGCGCCAGTAACTCGCGCTTGCGTTCATTGTCCACCGGATAAATTAACTGGGTGACGTTATCGGAAGCCGCATTGCGGCGCGCAACCTCGATCAGTACCGGGTTGGTAAGCAGTTGATCCGACAGTTTTTTTATTTCGCCGGCGAACGTAGCGGAGAACAGCAGATTCTGGCGCTTCGCGGGCAACAGCGCGATGATGCGCTTGATGTCGGGAAGGAAACCCATGTCCAGCATGCGGTCGGCCTCGTCCAGCACCAGAATTTCCACTCTGGAGAGATTCACGGTTTTCTGTTCAACGTGGTCAAGAAGGCGACCCGGCGTCGCCACCAGGATTTCCACTCCGCCCTTCAGCGCAGCGATCTGCTCTTTAATATTGACGCCGCCATACACCACGGTGGATTTGAGCGGCAGGTGTTTGCCATAGGTCTGGACGCTTTCTTCCACTTGCACCGCCAGTTCCCGGGTTGGCGTGAGAATCAGCGCACGTACCGGATGCTTGGCCGGCGAAGTGCTGGTGCTGGCTAATGGGCTCAAAAGTTGAAGTAGCGGCAGGGTAAAGCCGGCGGTCTTGCCGGTGCCGGTTTGTGCGCCGGCCATGATATCGCGTCCTTCAAGAATGATTGGAATTGCCTGGGCCTGAATCGGCGTTGGTTCGGTGTAGCCCTGATCGGTAATGGCGCGAAGCAGTTCGGCCGAAAGGCCGAGATTTTCAAACAGCATGTATTGCATCTCCTAAACATCGGCCCGCAAAATTTCAGCCGGTCCAGGCAGATCATGACAAAGTTAAAATATTGAGTGGGGTATACTACGCGGGCTTGTGCGGCAGACCGGAATTGCACAGCAACAAATCCTTAGCGCAAGATTATACGCCAACCAAAAAGATTTACCAAGTGACTGATATCTCGATTTTTTCTAACAGATTGCGAAAAAACTCACGGCACTGGGCAAAATGGGCAAAACGTCGGGGCATCAATTGCTATCGCGTCTATGACCGCGATGTGCCGGAATTTCCAGTCGTGCTGGATATCTACGAACAAAGAGTGCACCTGCAGGAATTCGATACCGGATGGCAGATTAGCGAGGAAGAGCATGCGCGCTGGGTAGATAGCGTGCGCATTGCGGCAAGCGAAGTGCTGGAGCTGCCCCCTTCCGCCATCGTATTCAAGCAACGGCAGCGCCAACGAGGCATGGCGCAATATGAAAAAACCGGTACACAGGGCGAGGATTTCATCGTGCATGAAGGTGGCCACCGCTTCATCGTCAATCTGGAAGAATACCTCGATACCGGCCTGTTTCTCGACCACCGCAACACCCGTCACATGGTGCAGGAAAAAGCCGCAGGCAAACGTTTTCTCAACCTGTTTGCCTATACCGGCAGCTTCACCGTTTATGCCGCTGCAGGCGGCGCAGTGCGTTCCACAACCGTGGATTTGTCCAACACCTATCAGGATTGGGCGCGGCGCAACTTCGAGCTTAACGACATGGATATGAAGCGGCATGAACTAGTGCGCGCTGACGCATTCAGTTTCCTCGCCGATGAGGTAAAACGTGGAGAACGCTACGGCCTGATCGTGATGGATCCCCCCACCTTCTCGAATTCAAAGAAAATGAGCGGTGCGCTCGATGTGCAGCGCGACCACGCCCTACTCATCAACCAATGTCTGAAACTGCTTGCCGAAGGCGGCGAGATGTTCTTCTCAACCAATCTGCGCAGCTTTCAGCTTGACGAGGCGGCACTTGAGACTCGCCATGTGATGGAAATTTCCGGGCAGACTGTGCCTGAAGATTTTCGCAACAAAAAAATCCACCGCTGCTGGTTGATCGGGCGATAAATATCCCCCGGCTAGGCCGGTGGATACTTGCTTTCAGGTTCCCGGACGCCATTTCCGTCAAATATGAATTGCCCGATTGGTCACGCCCAATGCCGCTTCATGGAATGATTCGGATAGTGACGGGTGAGCATGGACGATACGTGCAATATCTTCGCTACTGGCGGAAAATTCCATCGCCACCACGGCTTCCTGGATCAGCTCCGAAGCAAAAGGCCCGATGATATGGACACCGAGGATGCGGTCAGTCCTGGCATCGGCCAGGACCTTGACCATCCCGGCCGTTTCCTGCAGGGCATGGGCACGCCCATTGGCGCTGAACGGAAAGGTACCCTTGCGGTAATCCGCTCCGGCAACCTTCAACGCCTGCTCGGTCTGGCCCACCCAGGCGATTTCCGGCGAGGTGTAAATCACCCATGGAATGGTTTCGTAATTGACGTGGCCGGCTTGCCCTGCGATCAATTCCGCCACCGCCACGCCTTCCTCTGAACCCTTATGCGCCAGCATCGGGCCTCGCACTACATCGCCGATGGCGTAAATATTCGGCAGATTGGTGCGACAATGCTCGTCCACATCGATGTAGCCGTTCCCATCCAGCTTGAGCCCGACCTGGTCGGCATTCAAGCCGGAAGTGTTGGGAACACGGCCTATCGCAATAATCAGCTTGTCGAATGGCTGCTTGCTGGCGCCATCCTTGTCCTCGAACTCGATCTCAACATTTTTCTTGTTTACCTTGATCGACAGGAATTTGACGCCTCGCTTGAATGTCAGTCCCTGACGGGTGAAGATGCGCAAAGCCTCCGCGGAAATTTGTTCATCCACGCTGGGGAGAAAGACGTCGTGCGCCTGAAGCAGGGTCACGTCCGATCCAAGCCGCCGCCAAACGCTGCCCAGCTCCATGCCGATGACCCCGGCCCCGATGATGCCAAGCCGTTTCGGCACTTCCTTGAAATTAAGCGCACCGACATTGTCCACCACCCGGTCATTGTCCACTGGAACTTGCGGCAACTGGCGCGGGGTGGAGCCTGTGGCAATGATCACATGCCTGGCTTCTATTTTTTGCACGTCTGCCCCATCACGCATCACTTCAACATTCCACGGGGCGCCACCGCCAGCCAGCGTAGCCCGGCCATGAATCAAGGCCACCTTGTTTTTTCTGAGCAGCACGGCGATACCATCGGTCAGGGTGTTCGAGATTTTTTCCTTGCGCGCCAGCATGGTGGCAACATCGAGATGCAGTCCCTGCACCGTAATGCCGTGGGCAGGGAAATTTTGCTGAATGCGTTCGTAGTTTTCCGAGGACTCGAGCAGCACCTTGGAAGGAATGCAGCCAACATTCAGGCAAGTACCGCCGAGGCGCGGCTTGCCTGCATCGTCTTTCCAATCGTCGATGCACACCACATGAAGCCCGAGCTGGGCGCAGCGGATCGCTGCGACATAGCCGGCCGGACCAGCGCCGATCACCGCCACGTCAAAAGTTTCCGGCATGATTTTCCCCCCTCAACTCAGATTTGCAGCAACATCCGCGCCGGATCTTCCAGCGCCTCTTTCATCGCCACCAGCGACAGCACCGCATCGCGGCCATCAATAATGCGGTGGTCGTAGGATAGTGCCAGGTACATCATCGGGCGAATGACGACCTGTCCGTTTTCTGCAATCGGCCGCTCAATGCTCTTGTGCATGCCGAGTATGGCAGACTGGGGTGGATTCAGAATGGGAGTCGACATCATCGATCCAAATACGCCGCCATTGGAAATGCTGAAAGTACCGCCGGTGAGTTCCTCAATGGTCAGCTTGCCGTCTTTCGCCCTGGCACCGAAATCAACGATTTTTTTCTCGATCTCCGCGAGAGAAAGCTGGTCCGCATCACGCAGAATCGGCACCACCAAACCGCGCGGGCTGCTCACTGCAATGCCGATATCGTAATAGCCGTGATAGATGATGTCGCCGCCATCGATTGAAGCGTTGACGACCGGGTATTTCTTCAGGGCAGCCACTGCCGCCTTGACAAAAAATGACATGAAGCCAAGCTTGACGCCATACTCCTTCTCGAACTTGTCCTTGTAACGGGTACGGATATCCATCACCGGCTGCATGTTGGCTTCGTTGAAAGTGGTGAGGATGGCAGCGGTTTGCTGGGCTTTCACCAGGCGCTCGGCAATGCGAGCACGCAACCGGGTCATCGGCACGCGCTGCTCGGGACGCGAGCCGGCTTGAATGGATTGCGCCAGTGGCGCGTTCATAGTCGCCGCCGGAGATATTGCAGGGCTCGCCGGCCTTTCCAGATGAGCCAGCACGTCTTCCTTGGTGATGCGCCCATTCAGTCCGCTCCCTTTGATTTCTGCAGGATCGAGATGATGCTCAACAACCATCTTGCGCACCGCCGGGCTGAGTGCACCTTCGGGCTCGGCCGCAATGTTTTTTTCAGGTGCGGATATCGCTATTGAAGCTGTTTCGGTAGTCGCGCCCCTGGTCTCGGTGTCTATCACCGCGATCAATTCGCCGCTGGTCACGGATTGCCCATCGCCCTTGATGATTTTCGCTAACACGCCAGCCTGCGGCGCGGGTAGCTCCAGCACCACCTTGTCGGTTTCGACGTCGATCAGATTGTCATCACGCGCCACGCTATCCCCCACTTTTTTATGCCAGTTCAGAAGAGTGGCTTCCGAGACGGACTCGGATAAAACCGGGATTCTGATTTCAACTAACATCTTAGCATTCTCCGATATTATTATGTTTACATTGTAATTTATTGTAATTTAATGCTGCTTCAATCAATGCCTTTTGCTGCTCCTGATGTTTTGCCATATAGCCCGCCGCTGGCGATGCCGACGCAGAGCGCCCGGCGTAGAAGAGCTGTTGTCCGAACGTCAGACATTCGCGCAGGTGATGCTGGGTCTGATACCAGGCTCCCTGATTCATCGGCTCTTCCTGCGCCCAGACCAGTTCCCTGGCTTTCTTGTAACGCTTCAGTTCGGATATGAATGCCAATGCCGGGAATGGGTAAAGCTGCTCGATGCGGACGATGACGACATGCTTGAGCTTTCCTTCGCGCCGCGCCGCCAGCAAATCGTAGTAGACCTTGCCGCTGCATGCCACTATGCGCGAGACCTGATCCGGGTCGACAACATCGACTTCGCCGATTACAGGATGAAATTGGCCGCAAGCCAGATCTTCCATTGGCGACACCGCATCCTTGTGGCGCAGAAGACTCTTGGGGGTCATCACGATCAGCGGTTTACGGCAGGCGCGCACCATCTGGCGGCGCAACAGATGGAATATCTGTGCCGGCGTGGTGGGCACGCAAACCTGCATGTTCTCTTCGGCGCATAGCTGCAGGTAGCGCTCCAGACGAGCGGAGGAATGTTCCGGCCCCTGCCCTTCATAGCCGTGCGGCAACAGCATCACCAAGCCGCACAGTCGCCCCCACTTGGCCTCGCCGGCACTGATGAACTGATCGATCACCACTTGGGCGCCGTTGGCGAAATCGCCGAACTGCGCCTCCCAAATCACCAGCTCGTTTGGCTCGGCGGAAGCATAGCCATATTCGAAACCGAGCACGGATTCTTCCGACAGCACCGAGTCGATGACCAGAAAATGAGGTTGTTTCTCAGAAATATTCTGTAGCGGGACGTGGATACCGGCATCCCATTTTTCCCGATTCTGGTCATGCAGCACTGCATGGCGATGGAAGAAAGTGCCGCGTCCGCTATCCTGGCCAGAAAGTCGTACCGCAAAACCGTTTTCAAGCAGGCTGGCATAAGCAAGATTCTCCGCCATGCCCCAGTCGAGGGCCAATCTGCCTTCGCCCATCTGTCGGCGGTCGACAATGATTTTCTCGACACGGGAATGAAGCTTGAAATTGGGAGGAACCGAGGTCAGCACGCCCGACAGGCGCTGCAGATCGGCCAGCGGCACTGCGGTATTGGCCGGATCGTTCCATTTGCCATTTTTGAAGGGCGACCAGTCGGTGGCGAAGGATTTCCTGAAATTGCTCAGCACGGTTCTGGTCACGGAAACTCCGGCGTCGAGATCCCGGCGATAGGCGGCAATCATTTCCTCCGGGTCGTGCGGCTCAAGTACCCGCTCGGCCACCAGCCTGTCGGCGTAGAATTTGCGTGTGCCCGGATGCTGCGCGATCTTCTTGTACATCAGCGGTTGGGTCACCAGCGGTTCGTCCTGCTCGTTATGGCCGAGTTTGCGGAAGCACACGAGGTCGACCACCACATCCTTGTGGAACGCCATGCGGTAATCCAGCGCAATTTCCGTGACCAGCACCACGGCCTCCGGGTCGTCGCCGTTGACGTGGAAAATCGGTGCGCCCACCATCTTCGCCACATCGGTGCAATACAGGGTGGAACGGGTGTCGCGCGGGTCAGAGGTGGTGAAACCGATCTGGTTGTTGATGACGATGTGCACCGTACCGCCGGTGCCGTAACCGCGCGTTTGCGACAGGTTGAGCGTCTCCATCACCACGCCCTGACCGGAAAATGCGGCATCGCCATGGATCAGCACCGGAATCACCTGGTTGCCAACGAGGTCGTGGCGACGCTGCTGGCGCGCACGCACCGATCCCTCCACCACCGGATTGACGATTTCCAGGTGCGACGGATTGAATGCCAGGGTCAGGTGCATCGGACCGCCCGGCGTGGCGACGTCGGTGGAGAATCCCTGATGGTACTTGACGTCGCCGGATGCCAGCTTGCTGTTCGCGGCATGTTTGCCTTCGAACTCCAGAAACAGGTCGCTCGGCAATTTGCCGATGGTGTTGACCAGCACGTTGAGACGCCCCCGGTGGGCCATGCCGATCACCACCTCCTTCACGCCTTGACTGCCGGAGCGCTGGATCAGGTGATCGAGCAAGGGGATCAGGCTTTCGCCGCCTTCCAGCGAGAAGCGCTTCTGCCCGACGTAGCGGGTATGCAGGTATTTTTCAAGAGTTTCCGCTGCGGTAAGCTGCTCCAGTATGCGCCGCTTGCCATCGGGAGAGAATTGCGGATGTGCGCGGTTCGTTTCCAGCCGTTCCTGTATCCAGCGCTTCTGCGCGGTATCGGCGATATGCATGTATTCCGTGCCGATATTGCCACAATAGGTTTCCCTGAGTATGCGCAGGATGTCATGCAGCGAGGATTGTTCGGGCGCCACCAGGGAGCCGGATTTGAATATCCTGGAAAGATCTGCATCGGTCAGGCCGTAGAATTCCGGCTTCAATTCCGGCACTTCTGGCTGCTGCTGGCGTTTGAGCGGATCTACGGTGGCTTGCCGCACGCCACGGAAGCGGTAAGCATTGATAAGTTGGAGAACTGAAATCTGTTTGTTTACCAACGCCTCTATATCAGCTGCCGGCACCGGGGCGCAGGGCTGTTTTGCGCGTTCCGCGAACGACTGCAGGACAGGAGAATGGGGGATATCCTTGGCGGTATTTCCAGGAGTTTGTTGCAGCAAGTCGAAATAATTCCGCCATTCCTCGCTGACCAGGGCGGGATCACTCAGATAAAGTTCATACAACTCCTCGACGAACGGCGCATTGCCGTCGTTGATACACGAACTTCCCAACATCTCTTCCATTACGCCCATTGTTTCCTCCATGGGGTTGCAGAGCGCTCCAGGATGCGGCTTTCTGGAAAAAAGCTACTTGCGCTGCGACATCGGTACTAAATCTCTTTTTTCAGACCCAAGAAACAGTTGGCGCGGCCGTCCGATTTTTTGATCGGGATCGGAGATCATTTCATTCCACTGGGATACCCAGCCGATGGTGCGCGCCAGAGCGAAGATGGCCGTGAACATGTTGTTCGGGATACCCATGGCACGCAGGATAATGCCTGAGTAAAAATCCACGTTGGGATAAAGTTTTTTCTCGATGAAATATTCGTCTTCCAGCGCGATGCGCTCCAGTTCAAGTGCGATCTGGAACAAACGGTCGTCGTGGCTGCCCAGTTCGTTCAACACCTCATGACAGGTTTGGCGCATAAGTTGGGCGCGTGGGTCGAAATTTTTGTACACCCGGTGGCCAAAACCCATCAGGCGGAAAGAATTGGACTTGTCCTTGGCGCGTTCGATGAATTTCGGAATATCGGAAACATCTTCAATCTGCTCCAGCATACTGAGCACAGCCTCATTGGCGCCACCATGGGCGGGCCCCCACAGGGAAGCGATGCCGGCAGCGATACAGGCAAAGGGGTTGGCGCCGCTTGATCCGGCCAGACGTACCGTTGAGGTGGATGCATTCTGCTCGTGATCGGCATGAAGGATGAGAATACGGTCCAACGCCTTGACCATCACCGGATTGGGCTCGTATTCCTCGCACGGCGTGGCAAACATCATGTGCAGAAAATTTGCCGAATAACACAGCTTGTTCTTCGGATAGATGAATGGCTGGCCGGTGCTGTATTTGTAACTCCAGGCGGCGATCGTGGGCACCTTGGCAATCAACCGGTGAGCTGAAATTTCACGGTGCCGGAATTCCGAAACATCGGTGGAATCATGGTAAAAAGCCGACAGTGCCCCCACTACCCCGACCATCACCGCCATGGGGTGCGCATCGCGCCGGAAGCCGCGGAAAAAATTGCTGATCTGGTCGTGAAACATGGTGTGTTCACGAATGGTTTTGGCAAATTTCTGTTTTTCCTCGGCGGTGGGCAGTTCGCCATAAAACAGCAGATAGCACACCTCCATGAAGTCGGCGTTTTCCGCCAGTTGTTCGATCGGGTAACCGCGATAAAGCAGCAAGCCCTTGTCGCCATCAATAAAGGTGATTTTTGAACTGCAACTGGCGGTGGAGAGATACCCCGGATCGTAAGTAAAGAAGCCATGCTTGCCCAGATCGCGGATGTCGATCACGTCAGGGCCAAGAGTGCCTGAAAGAACCGGCAATTCGATTTCCACCCCGCCTTCGATTTTGAGATATGCCTTACGTTCGCTCATGGCTCATTCTCCTTATTTGTTCAATATTCGCGCAGCAAATTTACAACCTGTGCCATTTCACAATCATCTTCACGGGTCTTGCCACCTTGGATCAGCGTCCATAAATCGGGATCCGAATAGGCCAGCAGCCCTTTGAACACTTCAACTTCCTGCGGAGTAAGCCGGTTGAAATTCAGTTCCATAAACCGCGCCAGAACAATGTCGAGTTCCAGCATGCCGCGTCGGCAATCCCAACGGATACGATTGTTCATATTGTACGTTTCACCAGCATTTCCTTGATCCTGCCGATCGCTCTGGTCGGGTTCAGCCCCTTCGGGCAGACGTCGACACAATTCATGATACTGTGGCAACGGAACAGCCGATAGGGGTCTTCCAGATCATCGAGCCGCTCGACGGTAGCCTGGTCGCGCGTATCGGCGATAAAACGATAGGCCTGCAACAGCCCGGCCGGCCCGACAAACTTGTCCGGATTCCACCAGAATGACGGGCAGGAGGTGGAGCAGCAAGCGCACAGAATGCACTCGTACAGGCCGTCCAGTTCCTTGCGATTTTCTGGCGATTGCAGACGCTCGATTTCCGGCTCTGGCTCGCTATTGATGAGGTAAGGCTTGATCGAGCGGTATTGCTTGTAGAACTGGCTCAGGTCCACCACCAGATCACGGATCACCGGCATGCCGGGCAAGGGGCGCAGTTCAATCGGCTGCGCGAGTTCTGACAGCGGCGTGACACAAGCCAGCCCATTGCGTCCGTTGATGTTCATGGCGTCCGAACCGCACACCCCTTCACGGCAGGAACGACGCACGCTCAGGCTTTCGTCCTGCGCCTTGAGAAGCAGGATGGCATCGAGCAGCATCATGTCACCCGCATCGATATCCAGCTCATAATCCTGCATATGAGGACTGGCGTCGGTTTCCGGGTTGTAGCGGTAAATCGAAAAACGCATGGCCGGCTCCTAGTAGGTTCTCGCCTTCGGCTTGAACGGCTCGACCGTCAAAGGCTTCAGCCGCACCGGCTTGTAATCCAGGCGGCGCCCCTCGCTGAAATACAGGGAGTGCTTGAGCCAACTATCGTCATCCCGTTTGGGATAGTCGTCACGGGCATGAGCGCCACGGCTCTCCTTGCGGGCTGCCGCCGAAATCATGGTCGCAAGCGCAACCTCCACCAGGTTTTCCAGTTCCAGTGCCTCGATTCTGCCGGTGTTGTAGACTTTGCTATGATCGCGCAGCGCTACGTCAGACAAGCGCGATGCGATTGCCAGCATTTCCTTTACCCCCTCCTGCAGCACCTCTTCCTTGCGGAACACGCCACAGTGTTTTTGCATGGTCTTGCGCATCTGCTCGCGCAATTCGTCCACGGTAATGCCGTCGCGCCTGGCGTCCCAGCGCATCAGGCGCGCCATGGACCGATCCAGCGCGCCGTCCGGCACCGGGCGCGGGAAAGGAGTTTCCTTCAAATAGTCGATCACATGGTCGCCGGCGGAGCGCCCAAACACGATCAGGTCAAGCAGCGAGTTGCTGCCCAGGCGGTTGGCACCATGCACCGAAACGCAAGCACACTCGCCGATGGCGTACAAACCGATCACCGCCGCCTCCGGCGCAGTTCGTGTCGGCATGACCACCTGGCCTTGCAGATTGGTGGGGATGCCGCCCATCATGTAATGCACGGTGGGCACCACGGGGATCGGCGCCTCGATCGGATCGACATGGGCGAATTTGATGGAAAGGTCACGAATGCCGGGCAGGCGGCGCTGGATTGCTTCCGCCCCGAGATGTTCCATTTTCAGGTCAACATGATCGGCATCCTTGCCACAGCCGCGCCCTTCGTGGATTTCGACCGCAATGGCGCGCGACACCACGTCACGCGAAGCCAAATCCCTGGCGTTGGGCGCGTAACGCGCCATGAAGCGTTCGCCATTCTTGTTGACAAGATAACCGCCCTCGCCGCGCACACCTTCGGTCACCAGTACACCGGCACCATAAATCCCGGTGGGGTGGAACTGCCAGAATTCCATATCCTCAAGCGGAATGCCGGCGCGTAACGCCATGCCCAGGCCGTCACCGGTATTGATCAGGGCATTGGTGGTGGCGCTGAAGATGCGCCCTGCACCGCCGGTGGCGAGCAGCGTGGCGCGCGCCTCGATAAAGATCGGCTCGCCCGATTCGATTTCGAGCGCCATCACGCCCAGTGCATAACCGTCGCCGTCCATCACCAGATCGAGTGCGAAGTATTCCTCAAAAAAATGGGTCTTGGCGGCGATGTTGCGCTGGTACAAGGTATGCAGCATGGCGTGGCCGGTGCGGTCGGCAACGGCACAAGTGCGCATCACCGGGTCGCCGCCGTAATTCTGCGTCATGCCACCGAACGGACGCTGGTAGATTTTGCCGTTGGGCAGACGATCGAACGGCATGCCGAAGTGCTCCAGTTCAATTACCGCCTCGTTGGCCTGGCGGCACATGAACTCGATGGCGTCCTGGTCGCCAAGGTAGTCCGAGCCCTTGACCGTATCGTACATGTGCCAGTGCCAGTTATCCTCGCTGACATTGCCGAGGCTTGCGGCGATGCCGCCTTGGGCTGAGACGGTATGGGAGCGGGTCGGGAAAACCTTGGACACCACCGCCACCTTGAGATTGGCATGGGACAGTTGCAGCGCCGCACGCAGGCCCGCCCCGCCAGCGCCGATAATGACCGCATCGAAGGTGCGTTTTGCAATGGTCATTGGAGCCCCCAGAGGATTTGAACCGACCATGCGGTGTAGATGATCAAGGCCAGAATAGCCAACACTTCAACTGCGAGACGGAGTGCGGTGTGATGTACATAGTCCATCACTATGTTTCTGACCCCGACCCAGGCATGGAGATACAGGCTAAGCAGGAACAACAGGCTGGCAAAGCGCATCCACTGGTTATGGAACAGTCTCTCCCATTCATCGAAATGAAGCGGTTGATGGGTCAGCAGGAAAGCCACCATGAACAATGTAAAAAACACCATCACGATGGCCGTAATACGCTGCATCAGCCAGTCTCTAAGGCCATAGCGAGCACCGGTGACAATGCGGTCTACCATAACCAGATTCCTGTCAGAATGGTGAGTGCCAGGCTGAAAGCCAGCACCAACAGGCTATTTCTGCGGCTTTCATGCAGATCGAGTCCGAGATGAGCATCCATGGAAAGAAAGCGCAAGCCGGCAAAAAAATGATGGAGAAAACCCCATAACAGGGAAATCAAAACGAGCTTGACCAGCGGATTGCCAAATTCCTGCCGCACTTTATCAAAGCTCTCGGCGGAATAAAGCGTGGCTTGAAATGTGAGAAGGAATAGCGGAATCGCCATGAACAGGAGCGCGCCACTGATTCGATGCAGCAATGAAACCGCACCCGGCAGCGGCAGCCTGATCTTGAACGGATTGAGGTGCTTGGGCCGATGGCTTGCCATTGTTGAAGCTTACCTGGCCGCTTGAGCTACCGCCAGCGGGATACGCTCTATCAGGCGGGGGTCGAATGGTTTAGGCAGGATGTAGTCCTTGCCAAAGGACATTTCTTTGGCGTTGTAAGCCCTGAGCACTTCGTCCGGCACAGATTCGCGCGCCAGTTCGGCCAGCGCCTTCACAGCCGCGATCAGCATCTTTTCGGTGATCTGCCTGGCTCGGGCATCCAGCGCGCCACGGAAAATAAATGGGAAACCCAGCACATTGTTGACCTGATTGGGGAAATCGGAACGCCCGGTGGCCATGATCAGGTCGCCACGCGCTGCATGCGCTTCATGCGGCAGAATTTCCGGATCGGGATTGGCCATGGCGAATATGATGGGCTTAGGCCCCATGCTCTTGACCATCGCCCTGTCTACCAGATTGGGGCCGGAAACACCGATGAACACGTCCGCGCCGCTCATGGCATCTGTCAGTGTACGCATTGCCGTGTCTTTGGCGAATTCCTGCTTATAGGCATTAAGATCGATACGGCCAGAATAGATCACGCCTTTGCGGTCCACCAGGGTCATGTTTTCCTTTTTTGCCCCCATCGCGATCAAAAGGCGCATCCCGGCCAGACCGGCCGCACCGGCACCGAGGCAAACCAGTTTTACGTCTTCCAGTTTTTTGCCCTGAATTTCCAGCGCATTGAGCAGGCCCGCACAGATAATCACCGAGGTGCCATGCTGATCGTCATGAAACACCGGAATATCCAGGCGCTCCTTGAGCGCCTTTTCAATCACGAAACAATGCGGCGCTGCGATATCTTCAAGATTGATGCCGCCGAAAGTCGGAGAAATATTGACGACGGTTTCGATGAAGGATTCGATGCTGGGCGCGTCAATCTCGATATCGAACACGTCGATCCCGGCAAAACGCTTGAACAGGATGCCCTTCCCCTCCATCACCGGTTTGCTCGCCAGAGGCCCCATATTGCCCAAGCCGAGAACAGCCGTGCCATCGGTGATTACCGCAACCAGATTGCCCTTGTTGGTATAGCGATAGGCGTTTTCCGGATCTTTGGCGATTTCCCGCACCGGTTCGGCCACTCCCGGTGTATATGCCAGGGAGAGATCCTGTGCGGTGGCGCAAGGCTTGGAGGGTTCAACCGAAATTTTTCCTGGCCGCGGAAACTCGTGATAATCGAGGGCTTGCTGTTTCAGAATGGTCATGTTTGAGCCCTTGGAAATGCCGAGTAATTTTATTCAGAACACTACGAATCTATCCTAATTCGTTCAAGTAACAATGGTGTTGGGTAATGCAGCGGCTGATACGCCATTCCACTGGCTGGTCGCCATAAGTATAGGCCACCCGGTCGATATCCAGCAGTGGGGCTTTCAGCGCTATACCAAGCAAATCTGCTGCTGTTTCATCAGCAGCGACAGCGCGAATCCGTTCTTCGGCTCGAATTATCCGGGTACCATAGCGCGATTCGTAAAGACTATAGAGTGTGCCCTGAAATTCGGTAATCAAGGCCTCTGTCAGCCCTTTAAACAGCATCGCGGACAGGCAGATATCATCCAGAATAACCGGCTTTCCAGAGAACCGCAGTACACGGCGCACCGTCACCACAGGCGCTCCGCGCTTCAATTCCAGGCGGTCAGCAGCGGTGCTGTCGGCTTTGCCACGTTCGCAATACAGCACTTCACTAGTCGGAAATTCCTTCTTTCCGTTCAATTCGATGATGCGCAAAAAACGGTATTGGGTGTGCTCCTCGGTATGGGTGGCAACGAATGTTCCCTTTCCCTGCCGCCGCACCAGGATATTTTCCGCGGCAAGCTCGTCAATGGCCTTGCGCACCGTACCCTGACTTACCTTGAACCGGCCAGCCAATTCAGTCTCGCTGGGAATCACCTCGCCGGGCCGCCATTCTCCTGCAATAAGACTTTGCGTAAGCAGTATCTTGATCTGCTCGTAAAGCGGCCTGAAAGTAGGGGTTGAATGCGATTTGGTCATGGTCCGCCCTTTTGTTAAATCTAGCATGATCGATAAAAATCGTCCAGTATCTTATATAAGACATATTACATAAGCTAATTATTGGCATATACTTTATGTCGATCACATTATACCTATTCTCAATTTTCATGCCTTGCAAAACAGATATTTCCTTCGGATGGGATTGTGCAATGGCAGGCCCATCATTTGCCGGTGCGCACTACAGCCAGACGCTCCAAGTGATCGCCGCGCCACTGAGCATACTGACTATTAAAACGTTCTGCATTTCGGGGGGCGGGGTTGACACCTGACATCGGCTTTCCCTCCATCAGCAATGAGGGCAGCCCATTGTGGCAACTAGTGGAAAAGCTTATAGTTCACTAGTGGTTTTATATGGCGATTTGAGCTTCAATGGGCGACACATTGTAAATGTGCCCGAGGCACTTGCAATGAAAGGTGGATTCGTGACGACTGACAAAAGGCTTGGTCTATGACCCGTATTTACGAAAAAGCTTTCGGATTACTCAGCACCCTTAAGGGTTTTGTATTTATCGCCACAGTTGGCGTTTCACTCCTGGTCTTTCTCGGCGCCACCCTTGCCTCCTCCCTGCTTTATGAAAAGTTGATTGCGGAACGAGCGCTGGAAACATCCAAAGAAATTTCCCGGCAAAATTTTAACGACATCTATCAGGTTCTGCGCAAAGGCGGCTCACACCAGCAGTTGGTGGACGTGGCCGCCGCCAGCAAATCCGCTTTCCCAACCACGCTGGATCAGTTAAGCGTGCATCGCAGCAAGACCGTAGAAGCTCTCTATGGAAAGGTGAATCAGGCACTCATTCGTGAAGAGATGCAGCAAGCCTTGGTAAGCGGCAGGGAAACCGTGGCCGAGACAGGTAGTCATATCAGTTATGCCTACCCGGTCATGGCACAACAGGAATGCCTGCGCTGCCATACCAACGCCAAGAACGGCGAAGTGTTGGGCGTAATTGCCATCCAGCATACCCTGAAAACGGTAACCGCCAAGGTGCGCCTCTACTATGTCGGGCTGTTCCTGACGTTAGGCTTGCTGGTATTGTTGGCGGCAACCGCCGTGTCGGCCTTTGCCGCCAGAAAAATAAAGCAATCCGTAGACCTGCTCCGCGACAAGGTCGAATCGGTGAATGCCGTCAAGGATTTTGATCATTTCGATATCAGCCGGGTTAATTTCGGCTTCGAGGAATTCAACCAGACTTTCGACAATATCGCCCTGCTGGTGGAGAAGATGAAATGCGTTGCCGTCGACAAGGACGTGCTGGAATTCGAAGTCAAGCTCCTCGAAAAATTCGTCATCAACTCGAATATCGTGCGCGACTGGCGTGAGTTCATCAAGGAACTGCTGCTAGATATCAATCCGATTATCGAGGCTTATGCCTTGCTCACCATTTTCCGCATCGAGGACGAGGGCTACGAATGCGAGGTTTTCTGGCGCAATCCCCCCAGTGAGGAGACCTCCCGCCTGTTCGAGGAAATCGTGCGCAAGCAACTCCGCGAAAGTCAATTCTTCCGCGGCGCGTCCATCCTGCACATTGCCCACCATATCGCCGACGTGAAAGGCACTCTTCCCGCTCTGAGCTTGCACGACATCGAACTGCAAACCAAGTCCTTGCTGCTGGAAACACCAAAAATCGGCGGCATCGTCGGCATCGGCGTGCAATCGGCGTTGGCTCTGGACAACATCAAGTGTATCGTCATCGGCAGCGTCCTGACCACGTTGCTCAACCTGGTCGGATCGGTCAAGGCCATCTACAAGTACACCAAGGATCTCGAGTACTACGCCACGCGGGACCCTCTGACCGACCTTTACAACCAGCGCATGTTCTGGGAACTGCTGGGCTATGAAGTTGGACGGTCGAAGCGACATAACCAGAAGTTTGCCGTGATGATGCTGGACCTGGACAACTTCAAAACCATCAACGACCGCTATGGACATCAATTCGGCGACGCATTTCTGCAGGCTTTCGCCGAATTGCTTCATACCGCGGTGAGAGACGGAGATATGCTGGCGCGTTACGGTGGCGACGAATTCTGCATCATCCTGCCCGAGGCCGCCGATACGCAGGCCCACATGGTCGCGCAACGCATAGCGGAACTGCTCGAGAGCTTCACCATGGAAACGCCCGATGGCAACAAGCTAAAGGCCACCACGTCGATAGGCATCGCCATCAGCCCGGTTCACGGCGACAACCCCAAGGACCTGTTCCTGGTCGCCGACAACATGATGTACAAGGCGAAGAAAGCCGGCAAGAACGCCATCGCCATTCCCAGCGAGGATGAGATGGCGGAAGTGTTCAGGAAGGCCGGCGAGAAAAGCATCATGATCCAGAATGCTCTGGACCAGCAGATGATCGTGCCTTACTTCCAGCCCATCTGCGACGCCGCCAGCGGCGAGATCGTGATCCACGAACTGCTGATGCGCATCCAGCTCGGCGACCAGATCGTGCCGGCCAACGATTTCATCGAGGAAGCCGAGAGCATGGGCATCGCCCACAAGATGGACTACCAGCTGATCGAGAGGGCTTTCATCCAGATCAAGGAACAAGGTTACCAGGGCATGCTGTTCGTCAATCTTTCGCCCAAGGCGCTCATCGTCGGGGAATTCGTGGCACGGGTGCATCACCTGTCGTTGGAATTTGGCATCGAGCCGAGCCGTATCGTGTTCGAAATTACCGAGCGAGAAACCGTCAGCAACCTGAGCCTGTTGGAAAAGTTCGTGCTCGACATCAAGCTGCAGGGGTTCAGCTTCGCGATCGACGATTTCGGCTCGGGCTATTCGTCGTTCCAATACATCAAGTGCTTCCCCGTCGATTACATCAAGATCGAAGGCGAATTCATCAGGAACATGCTGCACGACGAGGTCTACTTGGCTTTCGTCAAGAGTATCGTGACCCTGGCCAAGGAACTCAAGATCAAGACCATCGCCGAATACGTCGAAGACGGCAAAACCCTGGCAGCGGTAAGTCGTTTAGGCATCGACTATGCGCAAGGTTACCATATCAGCCGTCCTTCACCGGTTATCAATATCGCCGGCAATGAAATAGCCATTGATCGCGGCTAGGCGGATTTGCAATCCCTCCGGTTAAGCCCAGTTCCGGCAGCCGATTGAAGTCACATACCGGGCTTGGCTACATTATTCGCCTGCGGGTCGGCTTTTTTTGTGGCATCAGGCATCACACGAACTGCCGGCTTTTGCGCTTCCAGCACCTGAAAAAAAATCTCATCACGCTTGATCATGCCCAATTCACTGCGGGCACGTTCCTCAATGGCTTCGTAGCCCTGCTTGAGATCGCGCACCTCAGCATCGAGCGAAGCATTGCGCGCCTTCAGCTTCTGGTTGACTTCCTTCTGTTGCGTCGACTCCCGGTCAACCTCCCATACCCGCAACCAACTGCCCTTCCCCAGCCACAAGGGGTATTGAAGTGCGGCAATCAGTGCTATGAATATGAGGGTCAGCCAGCGCATATCAGCGTAGTTGGTAGAATGCCTCCCGGCCAGCATAGCTCGCAGCATCGCCCAGCTCTTCTTCAATCCGCAAAAGCTGATTGTATTTCGCAATCCGTTCAGAGCGGCTGATCGAGCCGGTCTTGATCTGCATGGCGTTGGTAGCCACAGCGATGTCGGCAATGGTGGTGTCTTCAGTCTCGCCGGAGCGATGCGAGATTATGGTGGTGTAACCGGCATGTTTGGCCATTTCAACGGCGGAGAATGTTTCTGTCAGTGTGCCGATCTGGTTAACCTTGATCAGAATGGAGTTGGCTACACGCTTCTGGATTCCCTCGCGCAGGATTTTGGTATTGGTGACGAACAAATCATCCCCCACCAACTGAATCGATTTACCCATACGCTCGGTCAGCATGCCCCAACCTTCCCAGTCGTTTTCAGCCATGCCGTCTTCGATACTGAGAATCGGATATTTGTCGGTCCATGCGGAGAGGTAATCCGTGAATTGGGCGGCATCCAATTCCAGATTGTCCGCTGCCAGGACGTATTTTCCATCTCGGTAGAATTCAGTGCTGGCGCAATCCAGACCGATCGCCACATCTGAACCAGGCAGGTAGCCAGCAGTTTCAATGGCTTCCATGATCAGCTGCAGCGCTTCTTCGTTGGAAGATAGCCGGGGCGCATAACCGCCTTCGTCACCCACGGTAGTGACCAGACCGCGCTTATCCAGTATCTTTTTCAGGTTATGGAAAACTTCAGCGCCGCAACGCAGCGCTTCGCGAAAACTGGCGCTTCCCACCGGGATGATCATGAATTCCTGAATATCCGAGCTGTGGCTGGCGTGTGCGCCGCCGTTGATGATGTTGATCATCGGCACAGGCAAATTCTTCGGTCCCGCCCCACCCAGATAGCGATAAAGCGGCAGACCGGATTCCTCTGCTGCGGCTTTCGCCACGGCGAGCGATACGGCGAGGAGTGCGTTGGCGCCTAACCGGGCTTTGTTGTCGGTGCCGTCGAGATCGATCAGGGTGCGATCGATGAAAGTTTGCTCTTCGGCGTCAAGGCCGAGAATCGCTTCGCAGATTTCGGTGTTCACATTTTCGACGGCCTTCAGCACGCCCTTGCCCAGATAGCGCTGCTTGTCGCCATCACGCAATTCAATCGCTTCCTTGCTGCCGGTGGAGGCACCGGAGGGAACCGCAGCCCGCCCGATAATACCGGATTCAAGTAGCACGTCTGCCTCGATGGTCGGATTACCGCGGGAATCCAGAATTTCACGAGCGATCACATCAACAATTGAACTCATTTTTTTCCTTAATTTTAACTCACGACATGCTGATTATGTTTAATGACACGCCTAGCATTCCTGCTCGGCAAATCCCCGTTCCTTGACCAGTTCATCCAGTAATTTCAATGTTTCCAGAAGACCGCGCATTTTTGCCAGCGGCCAGGCGTTGGGGCCATCCGACAAGGCCAGATCGGGATTGGGGTGGGTTTCCATGAACAGGCCGGAAATCCCGCTGGCAACCGCCGCCCTTGCCAAAACCGGTACGAACTCGCGCTGCCCGCCGCTTTTTTCGCCTTGGCCGCCCGGCAACTGTACCGAATGGGTGGCATCAAAAACCACCGGACAGGCGGTTTCACGCATCACCGCCAATGAGCGCATATCCGAAACCAGATTGTTATAGCCGAACGATACGCCTCGCTCGCAAACCATGATGTTGTCCAGGCCGCTGGCATTCCTGGCTTTATCGACCACGTTCTTCATATCCCAGGGCGCCAGAAATTGCCCCTTCTTGATGTTGACAGGCTTGCCGGCGCTTGCCGCCGCATGAATAAAGTCAGTCTGGCGGCACAAGAAGGCCGGGGTTTGCAGTACATCAACCACCGCCGCCGCCTGCGCAATTTCTTCTATGGCATGTACGTCAGTCAGAACGGGCACTTCAATCTGGCGCTTTACCTCAGCCAGAATATCAAGCCCCTCTTCAATGCCTTTTCCTCTAAAGGATTTGGAGGAACTTCTATTGGCCTTGTCGTAGGAAGATTTATAGATGAAATTAATGCCCAGCCCAGCGCAAATTTCCTTTAACGAGCCAGCGGTATCCAGTGCCATTTGCCTGGATTCGATCACGCAGGGACCCGCGATCAAAAAAAAGGGGTGATCCAGTCCGGCTTCAAAGCCACAGAGCTTCATTATTTGGAGTCTTTCAGGGTATGGCCCAACACGTTCAGGTCATGCTGATGAATGGCCGCCTCTACGAAGGATTTGAATAACGGATGACCATCGCGCGGTGTGGAAGTGAATTCAGGATGGAACTGGCAGGCGACGAACCAGGGGTGATCGGGAAGTTCAATCATTTCACACAAGTCCTCGCCCCCCACCGACCGGCCACTAACCAGCAAGCCCGCCTGCTCCAGTTGGGGCAGCAAGCTGTTGTTGACCTCATAGCGATGGCGATGCCGTTCGGAAATCCTGTCGGCGCCATAAATTTTGCGCGCCAATGAACCGGGTTTGAGCTGGCACTCCTGGCCGCCAAGCCGCATGGTTCCACCCATATCGGAATTGGCATCGCGCATTTCCACTTTGCCATCGCTGGCGCGCCACTCACTGATCAGTGCAACTATCGGATAAGAAGTGTCCGGTTCGAATTCAGTACTGTGAGCCTCTTTCATGCCGACCTTGTCGCGGGCAAATTCGATCACCGCCAACTGCATGCCAAGGCAAATACCGAGGTAGGGAATCCGTTTTTCGCGAGCATAACGAATGGCCGCGATCTTGCCCTCCACACCGCGCTTGCCGAAACCTCCGGGAACCAGAATGGCATCCATGCCGTTGAGCGCATCGGTGCCAACGGTTTCCAGCGATTCGGAATCGATATAGTGAATATTGATCTTGCTCAGGGTATGAATGCCAGCATGAATCAACGATTCCGACAGGGACTTGTATGATTCAGTCAGATCCACATACTTGCCGACCAACGCAATATTCACGCTGTGTTTGGGATGCTCGAGAGCAAATATCAGCTTTTCCCACTTGCTCAGATCTGCGGGCGGAGGCGTCAATTCAAGCTTCTTGCAGACTATTTCATCAAGCCCCTGCTGATGGAGCAGGCCGGGAATTTTGTAGATACAGTCCACATCAACGCCGGAGATAACCGCACTTTCCTCAACATTGGTAAATAATGCGATTTTACGCCGCTCGTCATCCGGCAAATAGCGATCGGCACGGCACAGCAAAACATCGGGCTGGATGCCGATTTCACGCAATTCCTTGACGGAATGCTGGGTCGGCTTGGTTTTGATTTCCCCCGCCGATGCGATGTAGGGCACCAGCGTAAGGTGAATGAAGCAGGTATTGTTGCGCCCCTGTTGAACGCCCATCTGGCGGATAGCCTCAAGAAACGGCAGGGACTCGATATCGCCCACCGTACCACCGATCTCGATAATTGCGACTTCGGCATCGCCCGCTCCGGCACGGATGAAATTCTTGATCTCGTCGGTAATATGGGGAATTACCTGTACTGTACCGCCGAGGTAGTCACCACGACGCTCCTTCTTGATCACACTTTCGTAGATCTGGCCGGTAGTAAAATTGTTGCTCTTCTTCATTTTCGCCTTGGCGAAGCGCTCGTAGTGCCCCAGATCCAGATCGGTTTCGGCACCATCTTCGGTAACGAACACCTCACCATGCTGAAACGGACTCATGGTACCCGGATCGACGTTGATATAGGGATCGAGCTTGAGAAGAGTAACCCTGATGCCGCGGGTTTCCAGAATGGCGGCAAGGGAAGCGGCAGCGATGCCTTTGCCGAGCGATGAAACCACCCCGCCTGTGATGAAAATATATTTAGTCATTGAGAGCAGATTTGGGCACAGAACGGGTTCAAATTGTAGCGCAAAACAGGCTCAGCATAAAGCTTAAAGTAGGTTAAACAAGTTTCATAAAATAATTTGCAATCTCCATCTCCTGTGCAATAATAAGAACAATTCTCATTAAGCCAGTCAAAAAAGCATGACTACCGTTAACCTGGAAACTCTCAAGCCCGGCGAATCCGCCACCATTGCGGCGGTACACACTGATCGTGCGCTCTACTACCGTCTTGCCGCGCTAGGCTTTCGTGTCGGCAAGCGCGTTGAAGTCATACGCCATGGCCGGTTTTCCGGCCCGCTGCATGTTCGCATCGGTGCAACCGACATCATGCTGCGCAAAAAAGAAGCCCAGAAAATAGAAGTTCAAACCCACTCCTGATGAAACGTGTCGCCTTGGTGGGAATGCCGAATACCGGCAAATCCACGTTCTTCAACCGCGCCACCGGCGCTTCCGCCAGGGTCGGGAACTGGCCGGGAATCACCGTCGACCTGCTGGGCGCCAAACTTCTGCTTGCCGGCGAAATGGTCGAGCTGGTTGATTTGCCAGGGATTTATGACCTGCATGGTTTCTCCGACGACGAGCAAGTGGTACGCCATTTTCTGGAAAATAACCCGGTAGATCTGGTCGTCATTATTCTCAACGCCAGCCAAATCGAACGCCAACTAAGTCTTGCCCTGCAAATCAAGCAACTATGCCTGCCCGCCGTGCTGCTTCTGAACATGGCGGATGAGTCCAAAAAATTTGGCATCAGCATCGACGCCGCGAAGATGTCGAACTCACTGGGCATGCCCGTCACCCTGCTTAGCGCCAAATATGGCAACGGCTTTCAGGACGCATATCAAACCATTGCCCAGGAAATTCAGCATGGTACGCCGGTTCCACCTGAAAAGCTGAAAGTCCTGCTGGCGGCGGATGACCAGATCGAAAATGACATGGAGTCCGTGCTCGGGCACGCCGTTCAGATACCGGTGCAGCTATCGGACAACCTGACCACCCAGCTTGACCGCCTTATGCTCCATCCCTGGCTGGGGCTGCCGCTGTTTTTTCTGATCATGTATATGCTGTTTCAGGCGATCTTCATGCTCGGCAAACCGTTGCAGGACGGCGTCGGCTGGTTACTGGAAGCATTCAAGCAGGGCGCGCTGGAACCATTGCTGGCCGGCCTGCCGACGGCGCTGCACGGTCTGTTGATCGAAGGTATCTACAACGGCGTCGGCACCGTCGCCACCTTCGTGCCCATCATTGTTTTGTTCTTCCTGTTCATGGCCCTGGTGGAAGATAGCGGCTATCTGTCGCGCGCCGCATTCCTGATGGACGCGCTGATGGCCAAGCTGGGGCTGGATGGGCGCAGTTTCGTGATGATGCTGCTGGGCTTCGGCTGCAACGTACCGGCGCTGATGGGCACGCGCGTGATGCGTTCACGCGCCCTGCGCCTGCTGACCATGCTGGTGATCCCTTTCTCGCTGTGTTCGGCGCGGCTACAGGTGTTCGTCTTTATCACCGCGGCGATCTTTTCGCCCAAGGCTGCGCCGCTAGTCCTTTTCAGCCTTTACCTGTTCAGTTTCGCCGCCGCCTTCACCACCGCGCTGCTGTTCAAGAACCGGTTTCAGAACAACGAGCCGTTCATCCTCGAACTGCCGCCCTACCGCTTCCCGACCCTACGCCAGATGGTGCTACGCGGCTGGCATGAGGTGCGTCATTTCCTGAGCCGCGCCAGCAAATTCATCATCGCCGGTGTGGTACTGGTATGGCTGTTAACGCATTTTCCCCAGAACGTCGCGCCGGGCAGTGTCGACACCTGGGCCGGCATGATCGGCCATTTCATGCAGCCACTGCTCGTACCCATCGGTATTGACCAACATCTGGCTATCGCCCTGATTTTCGGCTTCGTCGCAAAGGAAATCGTGGTCGGTTCTCTGGCAGTGATTTATGGACTCGATGGAACAGCCCTGACCGGCATGATGGCACAACAGCTGGATTGGGTGCAGGCTTACAGCTTCATGCTGTTCACCCTGATTTACACACCTTGCCTGTCCACCATCGCCACCATCCGCAGCGAATCGAAAAGCATTCCCTTTACCCTGTTCGCCGTGGCTTTCCCGCTCGGGCTTGCGTGGCTGGTCAGCTTCGCCTTTTATCAGGCGGCGCGGGCTTTAGGGTATTAGTGGTGGTTTTTTCGCACTAACCTGTCTGACTCGCTCAAAAAAACAGATGGCAGCAGCAGCGGCCGCATTCAGCGATTCAGCCGCTCCCGGCATGGGGATGGTAACTATGCTATCGGTGCATTTCAGCAACTGCGTTGATATGCCGGCACCTTCATTGCCGATGATGAATGCAGTTGGGCCGCTTAAATCAAGATCAAATAATTTTTTCTCTGTGTTTAAAACCATCGCAACGATCTGCCCCGGAAAATATTGCGCAGTCTTCACCAAATCACTACTCTCATGGATCGACAGATGGAAATGCGCGCCCATACCCGCCCTCAGCGCTTTGGGCGACCAGGCATCGGCACACCCGGTGGACAGATAAATCCGCCGGATTCCTGAAGCCGCGGCGGAGCGCAGGATCGAACCCAGATTGCCAGGATCCTGGATATCTTCCAACAGCACGCAGCACCCCTCCTCTGCTTCCTGCGGCAGCGGGATGGGGATCAAGGCGGCAATCCCGGTCGGCGTATCCACGGTGGAAATTTCCCGAAATAGTTCATCTGCCAGCACGACCAGATTCGCCGGTTGAACCCGCTCAAGAAAATCCCGGATTTCGGCATTGCCCTGAGCAGATGCTGCAACCATGATCGCCTCTGGCAGGCCGTCCGCCTGACAAAAAGCGGCAACCAGGTGAATGCCGTCGAGCAGCGTCTTGCCGGCCTTCCTGCGTTCCCGTGCCGAACCGACAAGCTTCCTGGCTGCTTTGAATGCGGGATTTTCTTTTGAAGTAATCGTTTTCATGGTGGTATATTTAACGCCTGCACTGCTCTGCCAGCTATCTATGAAGATCGTCATCGTAACACCCGCCGCCGCTGGCGTCAGGAACGGAAACCGCAACACGGCGCAACGGTGGGCCTGCTTCCTGCGCCGGATGGGGCATCGCGTCAGGGTGCAGGTCGAGTGGGATGGCAAGCAAGCGGACCTGATGCTGGCTCTCCATGCACGACGCAGCCACGCATCCATCAAGCGATTTTCCGGACTTCACCCTGATCTGCCGTTGATCGTCGCGCTGACCGGCACCGATCTGTACCGCGATATCCAGAATGACCGCAACGCCCAGGAATCCATGAAACTGGCTTCACGCCTGGTAGTGTTGCAGGAAATGGGGCTCGCCGAGCTTTCCCCGGAATTACGGGCGAAGACTCATGTCGTCCACCAGTCCGCGCGCGCAGTCAAACCTGTGGCACCATCAAGAAAGCGCTTCGAGATTTGCGTCATCGGCAATCTGCGTGAAGAGAAGGACCCATTCCGCTGCGCCCTCGCCACTGCCCTGTTGCCGGAGGATTCCAGAATCCATGTCAGCCACGTGGGGCGCGCCCTGGATGATGGCATGGCACAACGGGCGCAAACGCTGATGACGCAGAACCCGCGCTACTGCTGGCTGGGCGAACTACCTCATTGGCGCGTGCGGGAAAAGCTGTCGCACTGCCGGCTAATGGTCATCAGCTCGATCATGGAAGGCGGTGCGAATGTGATTTCAGAGTCACTTGCGGCAGACGTGCCGATCATCGCCTCAGATGTGTCCGGCAACATCGGCATGCTGGGCGGCGATTACGCAGGCTATTACCCATACGGGGATGAGGGCGCCCTAGCCGAAACGTTATACCGTGCGGAAACCAACCCGGAATTCTACGCCCGGCTGAAAATGCAATGCGCACGCCGTAAGCCGCTCGTCCAGCCTGAACACGAATGTGCCGAGCTGAATCAAATGGTTGCCGCCGCAAGCTCTTGAACCACTATTTTTTCTCCAGGTGCGCAAGACCCTTTGCCACGAGCAGGCAAAATTGTTTGAATTCCAGGTAGGCATGTTCGTCAAGTTCACCGCCATCATGCCCCCGATCCGCGTAAAACAGGCCTACCGGCTTGCCATGCACGAACACAGACATGGCAAAAAAATCACCATGCCCAATCAATTGCCGGATCCCAAAGGGGATCATCGGCGCCAAAGCCATCCGGTTATCTTTGCTGAACCAGACGCTCTGTACCTTCTCCATCAGGCGGAGGAAAAGATGCGCTGGCGCAGTCATATCAATTTGAAATTGGCGCAATGGCGAGCCCTGCTCGTCCCCAATCACGTACTTGGCTTTCATGGCCAAGCCGTCCGCAGACATCAGGGCGAACACCGCACGGTTCAATCCGATTCCCTCATGCAATCCCCTTAACGCCATTGACATCAAATCCTGCAGATTCAACGAGCCGTCCAGATGCGCTGCAATCCTGCCCATAACCTGGCGCAATATATCAGGATCGCGCATCATACAAGTTCCATCCGCCCTCTTCATGCTCGCTCCGACCGGCGACCCCTGCTCATGCTCTTCAGGTTCTGCCGGCCATTCGCCCGGCAACATCGGCAACCAGGCTGCGGCCGGCGGCACGCCATACCATTGCCAATGCCGCGCCGAAATAACGGCATTTTGATGAATAATGGACACTACCTCATTGAGCGGCAAACGCAGCATATCGGCAATGACCTCGTAACTCGCCAGCAGTTGCTCATCGTACCAGCCTGTTTCGGCGTAGCGCGCCAGCGCAGCCGCCAAAACTACCCCCTGCATGCGTGGATTGGGTGCGGCTTCATTGTGCATGGCTGCCCGCATCATTTCCGGCAAATTCCATCCTTCCGCGAGTGTGAATTGCAGCTCTCTCAATTCGAACCCTAGAACTTCTTTACCTGCTTCGGCAAAACTGATTTTTTTGCGGCGCGACTGTTTCAGAATTTGCGCCGCCTGGTCCGGTGCATAAGCCCACAGCGTGATCTCACCCAGATCGTAAAGCAGCGCCGCGATATATAACTCCTCAGATTTCATGTCTGCACGGAGAATTGCCCAGTCGCGCGCCTGCCAGGCTGCATGATGAGCCCGACTCAAGGCGCGCATCAATCCCGGCAATACCCCGTTTACGGATGGAATGTGTTTCTCGATTGGCTTGAGATTGGCATGTCGAATAAAAAATGGGCCAACGCCCAGCATAATTACGGCAGTTTCCACTGTCACAATTTCGTTGCTGAGCCGGCTGCGCGACGCCCCATTGACCAAGCGCAGCACTTTTAGTGTCATCAACGGGTCATGCAGTACCACGGCAGCAATCTGGCCAGGGGTAGTCTGTTCCGCTTTGGCTTCCAGCCTGCCAAGTTCCACAATGGTGCGCCGCAACACTGGCGTGTCCCAGTCTTTCAGTTCATCCAGCCAATCGCCCAGCGCTTTCATGGTGCTTCTTCCACTAGAGGCCTGGCTGGTATCCGGTACACATAGAGCCGGGAATGATGAAAATCGTCCAAATCGACAATTTCTTCCGGCTCGGCTCCAAAAACAGGGAAAGTATTACTGATGAATCGACTGCCGGTCGCCATTTCCGTACAGGCTTTGGCCCAAAGCCTAGCCATGGGAACCGGTGATAGATAAGCATAAACCACGTCATAGGCAGCAAAATTGTGCGACCAAAAATCACCCCATCTGATCTGGTGCATGCCTCGCCCCGCTTTCCTTCTCAGCCATGCCAAAGCAAAAGGCAAGGGTGCAATCTCCATACCGTAAAACCTCCCATCAAGCCGCTTCAGACTGAGATAACCGAGCATCCCGCCCAAGCCCGCGCCCACATCGAGCAAGCAAAAATCAGGCTTGCACGGAAGCAGATTGGCAACCGCGGCCCATGCTTTTCGGCTGGAAAGATACAGCGGCACTTGGCTGCGGAATACGCTCCAGTACGCCAGAAGAAGTAGCAAAAAGGCGGCGAGAAACCATGAGGGTGCCACACCAAACGACAGGGCCAACACCAAGGCTGGCGTGAATAGCAAATTGATCGGCAACCACCACGGCGCCAAGCCGAGCCGTAAACCAATGAGCGCAGCAATGCCGCCCTGGATAAAAATAACAAAAATAGATGGAATTTCGACCTTGAAGGAGACGATCGCCACCAGAGCCAGAGTAACCAGCACTGAAGCAACCTGTGAAAACAGCGCCGTCAGGGAAGGTGTGCGGGACACAGTCAAAGAGGTGAACCGGCTCCCCGACAAGGCGAGCCGGTTCGAAGAAACAAAATCAACGCTTCTTGCCTTCTGCTGCACTTGAATTACCTTTCGGCTGTTCTTGCTTAAGAGCAGGCGCAAGCTGAGGCTGGCTGTTTTCCTCGAGCGGCGGCTTGCCGTCATTCTTGATGGTTTCTTCCGTTTCCTTGTTCAGGACGATGAGGGCAATGCGCCGGTTGATCGGGTTGTAAGGGTCAGTCTGATCGAGCATGACCGCTGAAGAAAGCCCGACCACCCGCAATATCTTGCCTTCCTCCATACCCCCGGCAATCAACTCGCGGCGCGATGAATTTGCCCGATCTGCAGACAATTCCCAGTTGCTGTACCCTTTCTCGCCGGAGGAATAAGGCATCGCATCCGTATGGCCGGACAGACTGATCATGTTCGGCACCTCGTTCAACATCTTGCCGATTTCCCGCAGGACCTGTGTGGTATAGCTTTTCATGTGCGCACTGCCCAGATCGAACATCGGACGGTTTTTCTCATCCACGATCTGGATGCGCAAGCCTTCGGTGGTGATATCGAGCAGAATCTGATCCTTAAACTGCTTCAGCATCGGGCTGGTTTCAATCGCCTTCTCGATTCGCTCTTTCAAGCCCTGAAGCTTTTTTAGTTCCTGCTTCGCGAACTCCTGCTTTTTCGCTTTCTGATCCGGTGCAACGGGAGTTATCACTTTCTTCTGTATAGGCTCAATAATTTTTTGAGTTTCGCCTTCTTTCCGTTTCAAATCCTTGCCGCCGCCCTTGATCACGCTCGTGCTGTCGCCGCTACCGGTGCCCCCCGACATGGCAACCTTCAAAGGCATTTTAAAGTATTCGGCAATACCCTCGAGTTCTCCTTTGGTGGAAGACTGTAGCAACCACATCAACAGAAAAAAAGCCATCATTGCGGTCACGAAGTCGGCATAGGCGATTTTCCAGGCGCCGCCGTGGCGACCATGCGCATTTTTTTTGATGCGCTTGACAATGATTGGGCGTTGCGAATCGTCGCTCATGGGGAATTTCTGCTAAGAAGTTGTCTTGTCATGAATGCGGCGTCAGAAGAGTTGTGACCAGAAAAAGCCCGGCGGTGGCGAACATTGCCGGCTGCTTGCTACGACCTGCACCGCGCGTCTCGCTACCGGGCTTTCTGGGCACAACGCATCCCATGATATTTATTAGGGCAACTTCCAACAACCGGCTGATCACTCATTTTTTCAACCTGCTTTGCCGGACATGATCTTCCAGCTCGATGAAGGTAGGCCGCTCGGTGGAATACAATACCTTGCGCCCGAATTCAACGGCGACCTGCGGCGCATAACCGTTCAGGCTGGCAAGTATGGTCACCTTGATGCATTCAAGCAGCTTGGTCGACTCGTTGTGTTTTTGTTCCAGCAATGTGGATAGCGGCCCGACAAAACCATAGGCCAGGAGAATGCCAAGGAAGGTTCCAACCAGGGCGTGCGCGATCAGCATACCCAATTCGGCAGGAGGAATACCGACCGATTCCATGGTATGCACCACGCCCATCACCGCCGCCACGATACCGAATGCGGGCATGGCATCGCCCATCTTGGCGATAATGCCTACCGGCACTTCGCCCTCATGATGGTGGGTCTCGATTTCATTGTCCATCAGGTTCTCGATTTCGAACGCGTTAAGGTTGCCGCCCACCATGATGCGCAGATAGTCAGTGAGAAATTCAATGACGTGGTGATCGCTGACAATTTCGGGATATTTTGAAAAAACGGGACTTTCCTGCGGCGAATCGACGTCCCGCTCGATTGCCATCAGGCCTTCCTTGCGTACCTTGGACAAAACTTCATAAAGCAAGGCAAATAGTTCCATATAGAGCGCCTTGCTATATTTCGAGCCCTTGAAAACGGTAGGCAGCGCCTTCAGCGTTGCAGCAATTCCCTTTTTGGAGTTGCCCACAAGGAAGGAGCCCGTCGCCGCACCACCGATCATCAGCAATTCCACGGGCTGAAGAAGTGCGCCAAGATGTCCACCGGCAAGCACGTGACCACCAAAAACCGAGCCGGCGACAATCAGGTAACCGATAATTACAAGCATCTTATTCCCTGCTCCCAGGCAAAAGACCAGTCAGCATGTAATAACATAATCTGGCCAACTGTGCCCATGTCAAAACGCCATGCGACTCATTGTGGCGACGGCAATGTTGATCAAGCCAAGGATCAGGTTGAAGCCGATCATCCTGCGGATCGTGGCCAGAGCCTCGCCGCCCTGCTTCCACTCCTGAGCGGCAACCGCACGCGCTAGTTTGCCATAGGGGATGAAATAAACGAAGCAAAAAACCAGCATCATCACCAGGCCGATCCCGAACATCGCATGGATGCTCAAGGGCACAACCCCAAACCCGCCCAGCAACATGATCAGGTAAAATCCGCTAACCAGGATCAAGGCCACCGAAACCCATACCCAAGGAAAAAAAAGCCTGAAAACACCTGCCCACAATGGCAGACGCTGTGGCGGAGGCAATTGCTCTGCGGCTACCGGGCGTAGCGCCATGTAGGCAAAAAACATGCCGCCCACCCAAACAACCACACCCAGAACATGCAACAAGATCGCAAAAGCCATATTATTTCCCCTAAGTCAATTGCCTGGCAATCGCCAATTTAACCGGCGCAAAACTTCTGCGATGGATTTTACATGCCCCGTAGTGCCGCAAGGTCTCAAGGTGCATGGCGGTCGGATAGCCCTTATGCCGATCAAAGCCGTACTGCGGATATTCCAGATGTAGCTGGAGCATTTCCCTGTCCCGCGCGGTCTTGGCCAGGATCGAGGCAGCAGAGATTTCTGCAACACTGCTATCACCTTTAACAATGGCACGGCAGGGAATGAGCAATTTCGGGCAATGCAGCCCATCAATCAACACTTCTGATGGAGAGGGCGACAAGCTTTCCACCGCCCGCTGCATGGCGAGTAAGCTTGCCTGGAGGATATTGATACTGTCAATTTCCCCGGCATCTGATCGGGCAATGGCCCAAGCCAGGGAGCGTTCCTTGATTTCAGCCGCCAATTCTTCGCGCCTCTTTTCGCTGAGTTTCTTCGAATCGGCGAGCCCATGAATCGGACGACTTCCATCAAGAATCACCGCCGCCGCAAAGACGGCGCCGGCCAAAGGCCCTCGGCCCGCCTCGTCAACACCGCAAATAAGCAAATTTGAGCGCATATCTATTAGGCCAGTAGCGGCAGTATCGCGTCAACTGCCCTTTCCGCGGTATTTTGTTTGAGTTGCAGATGCAATCCGGAAAAAGTGCGGGTTAATTTCTCTCTGACCGGCCTGTCGTTAACCAGGTTCAGCACGGCCTGAGATAAATTTTCCGGCGTAGCGTCATCCTGCAGCAGTTCCGGAACGATGAAGCGTCCTTCGAGAATATTCGGCAAACCGACGTAAGGAAGATAGGTCTTGCGCTGCATCATGCGCCAGGTCAAAGGCGACATTTTGTAGGTGATCACCATCGGGCATTTCAGCAGGGCCGCTTCCAGCGTTGCGGTACCCGATGCCACCAGCACGGCATCTGCGGCAATCATGGCGGCATGGGCATGGCCGAATAACACTGTCAGCGGCAAATCGCCGCACTTGGCCCGATACATCTCTGCCTCGAACATATTGCGGGTTTCGCGGCTCACCAGCGGCACCAGAAATTGCACATTCGGACTGGCAGCAGCAATCATGCGCGCCGTTTGTACAAATAATTTCGCCATGTAGTGAAGTTCACTCTGCCTGCTGCCAGGAAGCATCGCGATCACCGTGGCACTCTGGGGCAGCTTCAACTGCTCGCGAGCAGCTTTGCGATCCGGATGCTCGGGCAACACATCCGCCGATGGATGTCCGACATAAGTGGCGGGGATACCCGCCGCATCGTAGATTTTTTTCTCGAACGGAAACAGTGTCAGCACATGGGATACTGCCCGTGCGATCTTGCGGATACGCTCACCGCGCCACGCCCAGATCGATGGGCTGACATAATGAACGGTGGGAATCCCCCGCTTCTTCAATCCTGCCTCGAGATCGAGATTAAAGTCGGGAGCATCCACTCCGATAAACATATCGGGTGGGCTATCCACAAAATGGCGTAGAAGTTTGCGCCGAACTCCAACGATTTCACGGTAATGGCGCAACACTTCAACATAACCCCGGACCGCCAGCGTCTCCATGGGGAAGAGGGAGTGTACGCCAGCGGCCTGCATTTTCGGACCACCGATACCGACAAATTCGACGCCTGGAATACGGTTCTTCAGCGCATGGACCAAGTGGGCGCCAAGCAGGTCGCCAGAAGCTTCGCCCGCAACAATTCCGACTTTCATTTAGACCCGATTAACGAATGATCCCGCGCGCCGAATGGGCGAGGAAATCGATCAGAGGTTGAATCTCGGCGCAGGATTGCGCCTGCTCGTCCAGCGCCAGCTTCGCCTGCTCCAGGGTCAGCCCCGACTTGTAGAGCGTTTTGTATGCCCGCTTGATTGCCAGAATGGACTCGCTGGAAAAGCCGCGCCGCTTCAACCCTTCCGTATTGATGCCGTGAGGCTGGGCTTCATGGCCAGCCGCCGTGACGTAGGGTGGAATGTCCTTGAACAGGATGGTGCCCATGCCGGTGATGCTATGCCCGCCAATATGGCAGAATTGATGCACCACGGTAAAACCGCCAAGAATGGCATAGTCCCCGACGTGCACGTGGCCGGCCAGTTGAGCATTGTTGGCAAAAATCGTATGGTTGCCGATCTGGCAGTCATGCGCCAGATGCACATAAGCCATGATCCAGTTATCATCGCCCACCCGCGTTACGCCCACATCCTGCGAAGTACCCCGGTTGAAAGTGCAGAATTCCCGAATCACGTTACGGTCGCCGATCTCCAGCCGGGTTTCTTCGCCCTGATATTTTTTGTCCTGCGGCATTTCGCCCAGCGATGAAAACTGGAAAATCTGGTTGCCTTGCCCGATCCAGGTGTGGCCATTGATTACCACATGCGGGCCAATCCATGTACCGGAGCCGATCTCGACATGCTCGCCGATGATAGAGTAAGGCCCTACGCTGACATCGGGAGCAAGCTTGGCGCCCTCGTGAATAATCGCTGTCGGGTGAATCATTTACAATGCTTTCACCGTGCACATCAATTCAGCTTCTGTCACCACGCCACCATCGACCTTGGCACGCGCCGCATATTTCCAGATACCCTTGACCGACCGGGTGATCTCCACTTCGAGTGTCAGTTGGTCTCCGGCAGAGACGGGCTTTTTGAAGCGCGCTCCGTCAATGCCGACAAAGTAATACACCGATTTATCGTCCGGCTTTGTGCCCATGCTCTTGAACGACAGGATTGCCGCAGCCTGGGCCAGTGCCTCGATAATCAACACGCCCGGCATCACCGGATGATGGGGAAAATGACCGACGAAGAACGGCTCATTGATGGTCACATTTTTCAGCGCCACAATATTCTTACCCGGTTCACACGAAACAACGCGGTCAACCAGCAAAAAAGGGTAGCGGTGCGGCAGGTACTGCAATATTTCGTGAATATCCATGCTGTTCAAGGCTTTTTCCTTTCCAGTTCAGCGATTTTTTTTTCCAGTTCACTCAGTTTCTTCGCCAGTTTGTCCAAATGGCGCAGATGCGCGGCATTCCGGAGCCACTCCTGATGCGATGAAAATGGCATCACGGAAGTGTACTCGCCCGGCTTGGCAATCGGCTTGGTAATCAGAGTACCGGCGGAAATATTTACGCGATCCGCAATTTCCAGATGGCCCAGGATCACTGCGCCGCCGCCCACAGTGCAATGCCGTCCTATCTTCGCGCTGCCGGCAACGCCGACGCAACCTGCCATCGCAGTATGCGCGCCGATATGCACGTTATGGGCAATCTGAATCTGGTTATCCAGCTTAACGCCGTCCTCAATAACCGTGTCATCCAGAGCACCGCGATCGACTGTGGTGTTCGCCCCGATTTCAACATCATCGCCGATTACCACCCGGCCGATTTGCGGCACCTTGATCCAGCGACCATTTTCCTGGGCCAAACCGAAGCCATCTGCTCCCACGACTGCACCAGAATGCAGAATGCCACGCCTACCGATCAAACAGTCATGGTAGATCACCACCTGCGGGTAAAGCAGCGAGTCGTCACCGATCTCAACACTATCCCCCAGATAGCAGCCAGACCCGATCACCGCATGTTCGCCGATTTTCACGCCCTTGCCGACAAATGTGAACGCGCCGACTGTAGCCGAATCTGGAATAATTGCAGTTTGGTCGATCACCGCCGTCGAGTGGACACCGGAAGCCTCCGTCCGCCGGGGATTGAGCAGCGCGGAAACCTTGGCAAAATAAGCGTAGGGATTGTCGCTCAGGATGCGCGGCAAATTCGTCGTATCACGCTCCGTGGCATTCATAATCACGGCACCTGCCCTGCAAGTTTGCAGTTGCCGGCGGTATTTCTGGTTGGCAAGAAAACTGATGTGCTCGGCCTGTGCAGTCGAAAGCGGTGCGACCTGCTTTATCACAATATCCGCATCGCCAATCAGCTCACCGCCGAACCGCTCGACGATTTCGCCCAGCATGTAGCCCTTTTTACTGGCTGGAGTCATGAATCGATCCGCAGTAGGCACCTGCTACGTGCATCGGAAGATGGATCCTTATTTATCGGCCAGCGCTTTCAACACCTTGTCGGTAATATCGATTCGGGGGCTGAAATAAACCGCTTCTTCCAGCACCAAATCGAATTTCTCTTTCTCGGCAATTTCCATGATCGTCTTTCTGGCACGATCATGCACGGCGCTTAGTTCTTCATTGCGTCTCAGATTAAGGTCTTCCCGAAATTCTCGCTGTGAGCGCTGGAAATCGCGGTTCAGATTGGCGAGATCGCGCTCCTTGTTGCGCCGCTCCGATTCGCTGATCGTCATGCCATCCCTCTCTAGATGGGTCTGCATTTCCTTGGCCTGCTTCGCCATTTTTTGCAGTTCCAGTTCGCGTGGAGCAAATTCCTTTTCCAGCTTTTTCTGTGCCTTCATCGCCGGGGCCGCCTCTCTGAAAACCCGCTCGGTATTGACGAAACCTATCTTCATATCAGCGGCATAAGACGCGGCAGCTAGCGGTAACATCGTGGCGGCAAGCACCATGGCAATAATCTTGTTCAACTTGATCTCCTGAATCGCATGTTTTTAGAACGTGGAACCCAAAATAAACTGGAACTGCTCCGTCTTGTCGTCCGGCTTGGCGTTAAGCGGCTTTGCAACACTGAATTTCATCGGCCCCATGGGGGATGCCCAACTCACGGCAAGGCCGGTGGAATAACGCATGCTGCTCAAGCTCATTTTGTCTTCCTTGGCCCATACCGTACCGCCATCGACAAAAGCGCTCAGGCGCAGGGACTTGTCGTTTCTCATGCCGGGGAAGGGGAAGAGCACCTCAGCATTTCCCACAATACGGCGGTTGCCACCCAGTGCATTGCCGTCCAAATCTTTAGGTCCAAGCGTAAACGCCTTGTAGCCACGCACCGAGGTATTGCCACCCGCGAAGAAGCTCTTGAAAAAGGCCAGTGGCTTGCCGCCGTAACCATTTCCATAACCGGCTTCACCATTGAGCATAAGCGTAAAATCATGCGTTAAAGGCTTGAACCATTGATGCTGGTAAGAAAGCTTGTAATACTTGACGTTGCCGCCGGGCAGGCCGACTTCGCCGAATGCCCGTTGCAGGCTGCCCTTGGTCGGGTAGTTGGTGCTATCCCGCGTGTCCCGCGCCCATCCGGCATCACCGCGCAGCGTGGTATTGTTAGCCCCGAAATCGGCAACATAATTTTTGTAGACGGTTGGACTGTCATCGTACAAGGTCAGCTTGGTGCTATCGACCGACAGACCGAAATTAATCGTATCAATCTCATTCAGCGGCACACCGAAACGCACACCGCCACCGGCGGTACTGGAATCGTATTTTGAAACCGACAGGGAAGCTGCGGTTGTTTTGCGCTTGTAAATATCGAAGCCGCGGCTAATGCCGTCGTCCGTGTAATAAGGATTGGTATAAGATAGCGAATATGCCGTATTAATCTTCCCGGTATTGAATTGGGTGGAAAGATAATTGCCGCTACCGAAAACGTTAGCCTGGGAAATGGATCCGCTGAAGATTAACCCTTCCGAGCTGGAAAATCCCGCGCCCGCCATGATGCTCCCGGTGGGCTTTTCCGTCACGCCGATGTTCATGTCCACCTGGTCGGTCGATCCCGGAACGGCTGGAGTCTCAAGGTTGACATCGGAAAAATAGCCAAGGCGATCGATCCTCTCGCGTGACCGCTTGACCTTGTCAGCCGCGTACCAGGCGCCTTCCATCTGGCGTGCTTCACGGCGAATAACTTCATCTCGAGTTTTGGTGTTGCCGGTTACGTTAATGCGCCGCACATAAACCCGCCGGCCCGGATCAATAAAGAAGGTGAATTTAGCCTCCCGCTTTTCCTTGTTAAGTTCGGGAACCGCGTTGACGTTAGCGAATGCATAGCCGTCATTACCCAGACGATCGCCGATCAACTTGCTGGATTCAGTCAGTTTTTCCCGTGAAAAAATTTCCCCCGGCCGGATCTTGATCAGCTTGCGCAACTCGTCTTCAGGCACCAGCATTTCGCCGGCCAGTTTGACGTCTGAAACGGTATATTTTTGACCCTCGGTAACATTGATTGTAATGTAAATGGACTGCTTGTCCGGGGAAATGGACACCTGGGTGGAGTCGACATTGAACTCAAGATAGCCGCGGTTCAGGTAATAAGAGCGCAGGGTTTCAATATCGGCCGCCAGCTTCTGTTTGGAATACTGATCTGACTTGGTATACCAGGTCAGCCATCCGGGCGTGGAAAGGACAAAAAGGTCAAGCAGTTCCTTTTCACTGAATGCCTGATTGCCGACGATATTGATCTGATGGATCTTCGCCACATCACCCTCGCTGATATTGAAACTGATGGCAATACGATTACGTTCCAGTGGAGTTACGGTAGTGGTGACCACAACGGCATATTTTCCGCGGCTCAGGTACTGCCGCTTAAGCTCCTGCTCCGCCTTGTCAAGCAGCGACTTGTCGAAAATGCGCCCTTCGGCCAGTCCGATTTGCTTCAACCCGTCTACAAGCTGTTTTTTGTCGAATTCCTTCAGGCCGACGAAATCGATTTGGGAAATGGCAGGTCGTTCCTGCACCATGACGATCAGCACATCATTTTCGACTTCCAGCCGCACATCCTTGAAGAAGCCGGTTCCATACAATGCCTTGATGGCAGCGGCGGCTTTCTCGTCATCCAGCTTTTCGCCCACTTTAACCGGCATGTAACTGAACACCGTCCCGGCTTCCGTACGCTGGATTCCTTCCACCCGGATATCCTTGATGACAAACGGCTGAATTGCCCAGGCGGAAGCACCATACAGGCTCATCAGCAACATCGGCAGGAGTTTTAATTTCATTATTATTCAGCCAATAATCAGACGGTTAATGTCGTTATAAAAAGCAAAAAGCATCAATGTCAGCAGGATCGCAATGCCTATCTGCTGACCGATCTCCATGGTTCTCTCGGAAATAGGGCTCCCCTTGATCATTTCGACCATATAATACATCAAATGGCCGCCATCCAATAAGGGGACAGGCAATAAATTAAGCACCCCAAGACTGATGCTGATCAGCGCCAGGAAACTGAGATAGGGCACCCAGCCCAGGTGCGCCGATTGGCCTGCATAATCGGCGATGGTTATGGGGCCGCTGATATTTTTCCAGGAAACCTGCCCGGTCACCATCTTTCCCATCATCTTCAAGCTGAAAATTGACGTATCCCAAGTCTTCCTCAGCGCCTGCACGAAAGCCCTGTGAATGGGGTAGCGCACTTCAATCACCAACTTCTCGAACAAACGCTGGTCCACCATTGGCGAAGCGCCGATCTTGCCCACAACAGGATGTCCGCTTTCCTTGACGGCGTCCGGAATCAATTTGACCTGGAAATAGCCGCCTTCTCTTTTCACGGCAATTTCCAGAGGCAAACCGGGGTTCTGTCTTATCCATTGCACCAGTTCCTCCCAGGTCTTGAGTGGCGTCTGGTTCACGGAAAGGATTTCATCCCCGACAGTCAGTCCGGCTTTGGCCGCAACCCCATCAGGCAGGACCTTGCCGATTTTTGCCGGCAGGTCGGGGCGGTAACGCGTCAGCCCCAGTTTACCCAAAAAATCGTTTTCCAGATCGTCTGCATCCAGCCCCTTCAAGTCAAGCTGGTGCAACGCGATCTCGCCACGATCATTGCGGGTCTCGATTTCGACCATTTTTTTCTGGACAGCATGCTGCAACAAAATCCAGCGCGCATCCTGCCAGGTCGCGACTGGCTCGTCGCCGATCCGGGTGATCGTGTCGCCACGATGAAAAGATGCAGATGAGGCGGGAGTGGAAAACGGCACCTCGCCAAGAATCGGCTTGATCCCAATTACGCCATAAACAAACAGAAACCAGTACAGCACAATGGCAAGAATGAGGTTGGCAACCGGCCCGGCCAATACGATGGCGCTTCGCCGGTAAATGGATTGGCGGTTAAACGCATAAGGCAGGTCGACGGGCGCCACCAGCTCTTCGCGCTCATCCAGCATCTTGACGTAACCGCCCAACGGGAAAGCGGCCAATACCCACTCCGTTCCATCCGGAGAAAATTTCCTGGTAAACAGCGGCTTGCCGAACCCCACTGAAAACCGTAGCACCCGAACGCCGCAAAGCCGCGCCACGACATAATGGCCATATTCGTGAATGACGATCAGAATGCCGAGCGTCATCGCAAATGCGGCAAGCGTGAACAGCAGGTTCATGCGTAACCCATTGCCGACATCCACTCGAGCGAAGATTCGCGCGCCTGGATATCGGCGTCTAGAACATCTTCCAGTCTGATGACAGGCTTGGCGGCATTCCTCGCCAGCACCTCTTCGATCATGAGGGGGATCGCCTTGAAAGGGATGCGCTCATCGAGGAAAGCGGCCACCGCCGCCTCGTTCGCCGCGTTCAGAATTGCCGGAGCTGTTCCACCCTGGCGCAACGCCTGGAAAGCCAAATTCAGGCAAGGGAAACGGCCCATATCCGGCGCCTCGAAATCCAGGCGTGCGATCTTGAACAAATCCAGCGAAGATACCCCGGCATCGATCCGCTCGGGATAGCCCAATGCATAAGCGATCGGCGTACGCATGTCGGGGTTGCCCAGCTGCGCCAGCACCGAACCGTCCACATACTCCACCATGGAATGAATCACGCTCTGGGGATGAATCACCACCTGGATGATGTCGGCATCGGCGTTGAACAGCCAGTGGGCTTCGATCACTTCCAGTCCCTTGTTCATCATGGAAGCCGAATCAACGGAGATCTTCCGCCCCATCACCCAGTTCGGGTGGGCACATGCCTGCTGTGGTGTCACCCTGTCCAGATCGTTCAAGGGAACAGTGCGAAAAGGTCCTCCTGAAGCGGTCAACAGGATTCGCTTGACACCCACAGCGCCCAAATCGCTTGAAAAGCCTCTCGGCAAAGATTGAAAAATCGCGTTATGTTCGCTATCAATCGGCAGCAAGGTGGCGCCATGCTGCCGAACTGCATCCATGAAAATCCGGCCCGACATCACCAGCGTTTCCTTGTTTGCCAGCAGAATGCGCTTACCCGCCCTGGCAGCGGCCAGCGAGGGACGCAAGCCGGCGCTGCCGACTATCGCAGCCATCACGCTATCCACCTGGGGCAACGATGCCACCCTTTCCAGCGCCTCGATCCCGCTCAACACTTCGATGTCAAGGCCAGCCAACTTGATCTTACCGTGCAATGCCTCAGCGCAGTCCGCGTCCAGCATGACCGCATAATCTGGCTGGAATTTCCAGCACTGTTCGAACATGCGGTCAACCTGGCAATTTGCAGTCAGCGCTACCACCCGGAAGCGATCGGGATGACGTGCAATGACGTCCAGCGTGTTCACGCCTATCGTGCCGGTTGAACCCAAAACGGTAATATTTTGAATTTTTGTCATCAGTTTTATCAGGCAGCTTCCTAGAATGCGTAATTTCTGAGCAGCAAACCAAAGGCGGCTACAGGCATCGCCGCCGTCAGTGCATCAATACGGTCCAACACACCGCCATGGCCGGGAAGAAGCCGACCGCTATCCTTGATTCCGGCCACGCGTTTCATCCAGGATTCGAACAAGTCCCCCATAATGCTGAACAGTGCCAGCAGCCACAGCAACAGTATCCCCCACAACAGACCGGAACCGAACGGCGTGGCAGAACCAGCCCACGTCCCCCACACCACGCCATACAGAGTTACGCCTAAAAATGCGCCGGCAACGCCTTCCCAGGTCTTGCCTGGACTAATGGTCAGTGCAAGCTTATGACGCCCAAACCTGCGTCCAGCAAAATAAGCGGCGCTATCGGCGACCCAGACCACCGCCATCAAGCCCAGCAACAATTCCGGGCTGATGCTACGCAACTCGACCAGTGCCAACCAGGTAGGTACCAGCACCACCCAACCGGTTAGTGCCATAAGCGGAAACTTTCTTGTTTGCCAATGATTGCGCAACCACAACGGAACCAGAAACACCCAGAAAAGGAAGGCAATGCCATAGATCGGGAAATCGGCAGAACGGGAAGATTCCGGCAACAGCGCCAAGCCGATGAGCAGTGTCAGCAACACATAAAGCCGGCTCTGGAAACCCGTGAAAGCGGCGATATTTGACCACTCGCGGGCGCAGATCAAAATCACGCCCAGCATCAGCAGTGCCCAAGCCATTTTCGGGAGAAGAAACAACGCGGACAGAAAAACAGACAGCAGCAACAGAGCAGTCAGAACGCGCACCTTAAGCATTTTTTTTGAGCTGCTCGCTAGTGCGCCCGAAACGGCGCTCCCTTTGCTGGAAGGATTTAATCGCACGTTTTAAGGCCATCATATTGAAATCCGGCCACAAAGTATCGGTGAAATACAGCTCTGTATACGCTGACTGCCACAGCAGAAAATTGCTGATGCGCTGCTCCCCGCCAGTTCGAATGAACAGGTCCGGCTCCGGGGCATAGTTGGTGGAAAGGTACGGCTCAATATCCTCCTCACTGAAAGTCAGGGCGCATTCCGGTTTGGCTTCAATCATCCTGTGAGTCGCCTGCACCATATCCCATCGACCGCCGTAATTCGCCGCGATAGTCAGAGTCAAACCGGTGTTGTTCTGGGTAAGCGATTCGGCGCGACCGATCATCTCGACCAGCTTTTCCTCGAAACGGGAGCGGTCGCCGATAACTTTAAGCCGGATATTGTTTTTGTGGAGTTTTGTGATTTCCTGCTCAAGGGCGAGCATGAACAACTGCATCAGAAACGAAACTTCCTCCGCCGGACGGCGCCAGTTTTCGCTGCTGAAGGCAAACAGCGTCAGGTACCCGACGCCTAGCTCAGTGCAAGCCTTGACTGTATTCCTGACGGTTTCGACGCCCCGCTTGTGGCCGGCAATGCGGGGCATGAAGCGCTTCTTCGCCCACCTGCCATTACCGTCCATGATGATAGCGATATGCTGCGGCACATCGCCAGTCTCGGGAATACTGCGTGTCGAACTCGTAAACAGGCCCACTCTCGCAATCCCTAAAACGCCATCAGTTCTGCTTCTTTGGTCTGGAGCATCTTGTCTATCTCGGAGATGTACCGGTCGGTCAACTTTTGAATTTCATCCTCGGCGCGGCGTTCATCATCCTCACTGATAGACTTGTCCTTCTCCATCTCTTTCAGGGTGGCATTGGCATCGCGCCGGACATTGCGCATCGCCACCTTGGCGAGCTCAGCCTCGCCCTTCACGACCTTGATGAATTCCTTGCGCCGTTCTTCCGTCAGTGCCGGCATCGGCACCCGGATCAAATCGCCCTGACTGGAAGGATTAAGACCCAGATCTGAATCGCGAATCGCCTTTTCCACAGCGCCCACCATTTTCTTTTCCCAAGGCGTCACGCCGATAGTGTGGGAATCCAGCAAAGTGACATTGGCCACTTGGCCAATCGACACCATAGAACCGTAGTAATCCACCATTACATGGTCCAGGATGCCGGTGTGAGCACGACCTGTGCGCACCTTGCCCAGATCCGCCTTGAGCGATTCCAGGCTCTTTTGCATTTTTTGCTCAGCTGATTTTTTCACATCCGCAATCATGTCAAGATTCCTTCCTGTCCAGACCCCACCAAAATTTCAGCCAAGAGCCTGCCGGACTTGAAGAGTCGAAGCGAAAATTCGACTGGGCGAGGACAAATTTTGTCGATTTTGCAGGTCGTTACAGCCATTCCATTGACCAAAAAAACGGCGAAATATGAATCGGCCAAGCGGATTTACAGCCGATTTTCTTTAAGTCCGACAGACTCCTAACATTCAACCAGCGTTCCTTCATCTTCTCCCAATACCACGCGTTTCAATGCGCCAGGCTTGAAAATGCTGAACACGCACAGCGGCATTTTTTGATCGCGGCACAAAGCCAGCGCGGTGGCATCCATCACCTTGAGATTACGTGCAATCGCCTCATCGAAGCTAAGATGATCGTAGCGCGTCGCCGTCGGATCAATCTTCGGATCTGCCGTATAAACGCCATCGACCTTGGTCGCCTTCAGCACCACCTCGGCTTCCATCTCGGAGGCCCGAAGCGCAGCGGCAGTATCGGTGGTGAAGAAAGGATTGCCGGTGCCCGCACCGAAAATCACGATCTTGCCTTCTTCCAGATAACGCAGGGCCTTGCCGCGAATATACGGCTCGGCCACCTGCTCGATGGTCAGCGCCGATTGCACACGAGCGATAAGTCCGGCGCGGCGCATGGCATCCTGCAACGCCAGGGCATTCATCACGGTAGCCAGCATGCCCATGTAATCGGCGGTGGCGCGATCCATCCCCGCAGCCGCGGGGGCCACTCCACGGAAAATGTTGCCTCCGCCGATCACTACGGCAACCTCCACCCCAAGCCGCGTCACATCGCCAATTTCGGAAACAATACGCTCGATCACGTCACGATTGATACCGTAGCTGCTGTCACCCATCAGCGCCTCGCCGGAAAGCTTTAGCAGGATGCGTTTGTACCTGGGTATCGGCATGGTCGTTACACCTTTGCAGCGGCAGCCACTTCGGCGGCAAAGTCGTTGCTGCGCTTCTCTATGCCCTCACCCACCACGAACATCTGAAAGGCATTGACCTTGGCGCTCTTGGATGCCAGCAGTTTCTCCACCATCATATCGGGGTCCTTGACGAAGGGCTGCCCGACCAAGGTGACTTCAGCGAGATATTTACTGATCCGGCCTTCAACCATCTTCTCGACGATATTGGCAGGCTTGCCGCTTTCAGCCGCCTGGGCAGTGTAAATTTCACGCTCCTTGGCAAGCAGTTCGGCAGGCACCTGTTCTTTCGAAACGCATATCGGTTTGCTGGCGGCGATGTGCATCGCCACATCCTTGCCCAGTGTTTCGTCGCCGCCGGTGTAGTCCACCAGCACGCCGATCTTGGTTCCATGCAAATAGGCCGCCATCTGTCCAGCGGAACTGAAGCGGACAAAGCGGCGCACCGTCATGTTTTCGCCCAGTTTCATCACCAGACCCTGGCGCGCTTCCTCAACGGTGCTGCCGGAAGCCAGCTTAATCGTAGCCAGAGCGGCAACATCCGCCGGATTCCGCTGCGCCACGGCCTGCGCCACTTCCTTGGCAAAGCTGACGAAATCGTCGTTCTTGGCGACGAAGTCGGTTTCGCAGTTGACTTCCACCAGCGCACCGGTCTTGCGGTCATCACTGATAAAGCTCGCCACCACGCCTTCTGCTGCAATGCGGCTGGCCGCCTTGCCCGCCTTGGCTCCACTCTTGATGCGCAACGCATCCTCAGCCGCTTTCATGTCGCCATTGGCCTCGACCAGTGCCTTCTTGCACTCCATCATGCCAAGGCCAGTCAATTCACGCAGGTCTTTCACCATGCTTGCGGTGATTTCCGCCATTTTAAAACTCCTTGCTAATTACTTGATTTAGCGCGGCTTGCACGCGCGCCATAAAACACGAAACCAAATCAGGCACAAAAAAAGGGGCTGGTCAGCCCCTGATCTCCGGCTGATTTACTCAGCCGCTTGCTCTTCGACCTCAACGAATTCCTCGCCGACGATCTCCTGAATTACCTGGCTACGCCCTTCAAGCACGGCATCGGCCGCACCCCTGGCATATAGCCGGATGGCCTGGGTAGAATCGTCGTTGCCGGGAATAACATAATTCACGCCTATCGGCGAATTGTTGGAATCCACCACGCCGACCACCGGAATGCCAAGCTTGTTGACTTCCGTAATTGCGCCTTTCTCGTGGCCCACGTCAATCACGAAAATCACATCGGGCAGGCTGTTCATGTCCTTGATCCCGCCCAAGCTACGCTCCAGCTTGGCCAATTCGCGGTTCAGTAGCAACGCCTCCTTCTTGGCCAGTTTGCCCACATTTTCTTCAGACAACATCGCCTGCACTTCCTGTAGCCGCTTGATTGACTGTTTGACCGTCTTGAAATTGGTTAACATGCCGCCAAGCCAGCGGAAATTGACATAATGGCAGCCGGCGCGCTCAGCTTCTTCCTTGACGATATCACGAGCCTGGCGCTTGGTGCCGACGAACAGGATGCTGCCCTTGTTGGCGGCCATCTGGCGCAGATACTTCATCGCCTCCTGATACATCGGCAGGGTTTTTTCCAGGTTGATAATATGGATCTTGTTGCGGTCGCCGAAAATATACGGCGCCATCTTGGGGTTCCAGTAACGGGTTTGATGTCCGAAATGGACGCCCGCTTCCAACATCTGACGCATGGTCACTGACATTTTGATGCTCCTGAGTAAGGGTTATGCCTCCATCCGCCCGATACCACCCGGCGAACCGGGCACCCTGTACGTAAAGCGGATGTGCGAAGTTTTTTCAAAGTTTCTACATAAACGAACTAAGCCGCATGGCCCGTAATAAACCAGCAAACTTAACTCGCAATTCTAACATGCCAGACCATTTCTCCTCAAGAAAGAATTTACTCGTCAAGAATTTGCACGTTACTCCACTCAAAATCAGGTTCTCCGGTAATTTGATATACTTGCGCAATTCAATTCAGCCGGCAGCGCCATGTCCATCATCATCAAAACCCCTGAAGAAATCGAAAAAATGCGTATCGCCGGCAGGCTGGCGGCGGAATTGCTGGATTATATCGGGCCGTTCGTCAAGGAAGGCGTCACCACTGGCGAGCTGGACAAGCTCTGCCACGACTACACCGTGAATGTACAGCAGGCAACCCCCGCCCCCCTGAACTACGCGCCTTCCGGCCACCGCCCCTATCCCAAATCGATTTGCACATCGGTCAATCACCAGGTTTGCCATGGCGTTCCGGGCGAGAAAAAACTCAAATGCGGCGACATCGTCAATCTTGACGTCACCACCATCAAGGACGGCTACCATGGCGATACCAGCCGCATGTTCTATATCGGCGAGCCTTCCATCCAGGCAAAACGCCTGTGTGAAGTCACCTTCGAATGTACGTGGCTAGGCATCGTCGCGATCAAACCCGGCGCTCATTTGGGCGACATCGGCCAAGTCATCCAGAAACACGCAGAGGATCACGGCTACAGCGTGGTGCGCGAATTCTGCGGCCACGGCATCGGCCGAAATTTCCACGAGGAACCCCAGGTATTGCACTACGGCAAGGCGGGAACCGGTGTCAAACTCGCACCCGGAATGATCTTCACCATCGAGCCGATGATCAATGCCGGTCGGCGCGACATCCGCCAGCTTGGTGACGGCTGGAGCATCGTCACCAAGGATCACAGCCTGTCGGCGCAATGGGAACACACCGTTCTGGTCACAGAAACAGGTTATGAAGTCTTGACGCTGTCGGCAGGCTCGCCAAAAAAACCCGACAACATCCGCTAACTTTCGAGGCACGACTACTCATGGACACCGCCGGTTGGCGCAATATTCTCCAGCGCGGCGAGGATGATCTGCGCCGGGCCTACCTCGAAAAAGGCAATGCTGCCGCCCTCCTGCTCAGCCACAGCAGGCTGGTGGATGGCCTGCTCAAGTCGATCTGGCAGCAGATTTCCCTGCCCTCCTCCGGCGCACTCGTCGCCGTCGGCGGCTACGGGCGCAAGCAGCTTTATCCCGGCTCCGACATCGACCTGCTGATCCTTCTTCCAGCCAGCCCGGATAGCACTATCGAACAGAAACTGGAGCATCTCATCGGTTTACTCTGGGATATCGGACTGGAAGTCGGCCATAGCGTGCGCACCCTGCCCGAATGCCTGGAGGAAGCCACCAAGGACATCACGGTTCAAACCAACCTGCTCGAAGCGCGCTTTCTGACCGGCAACCGCATTCTATTCGAAAGCCTTGCTGCCGCTTTGCAGCAAAACCTGAACGCCCGCGATTTTTTCGAGGCCAAGATGTTGGAGCAACAGCGACGCCATGCCCGTTTCAACGATACCGCCAACAACCTGGAGCCGAACCTGAAGGAAAGCCCCGGCGGGCTGCGCGATTTGCAAAATATCCTGTGGATCAGCCATGCCACCGGCCTGGGAAATTCATGGAACAAGCTGGCACGCGAATCCATCATTACCGCCCAGGAGGCCCGCCAAATCCGGCGCCACGAACAGCTTCTGGAAAACCTGCGCATCCGCCTGCATTACCTCGCCAAACGGCGCGAAGACCGCCTCCTGTTCGACCATCAGACACTGCTTGCGGAGCAATGCGGGTTTACCGACAAATACCCGCGCAAGGCCAGCGAGCAATTGATGCAGCGCTATTACCGCACCGCCAAAGCCGTCAGCCTGCTTAACGAAATCCTGCTGAAGAACCTGCGGGCACGTATTTTCCCGACCGTCTCGGCACAAATTGCCCCGATCAATGCGCGCTTCCGGGCAAGCAACGGGCTGCTCGAAATAGCCGATGACAACGTATTCAGGCGCGAGCCGGGCGCCATACTGGAAAGCTTCATGCTTTTGCAGCAACACCCGGAACTGGGCGGCATGAGCGCATCCACCTTGCGCGCGTTGTGGCGCTCGGCGCCTGAAATAGACGCCAACTTCCGGCGCCAGGCCGCCAACAGGGCACAGTTCATGGCCATTCTGCGGGGGCCCGGCCTCACCCATGAATTACGCAGAATGAACCAGCTCGGTATTCTGGAGCGATATATTCCCGCCTTCGGCCGGATCGTCGGCCAGATGCAACACGATCTGTTCCACGTCTACACGGTGGATGAACACACCATGATGGTAGTGCGCAACCTGCGACGCCTCACCATTCCCGAATTCGCCCACGAATTCCCACTGGCCAGCGAGCTGATCAATAGTTTCGAACGCCCGGAAGTGCTCTATCTGGCGGGGCTGTTCCATGACATTGCCAAAGGACGGGGCGGCGACCATTCCAGGCTGGGCACGGTCGATGCACGCCGCTTCTGCCGCCTGCACGGCCTGGATAAGGAAGATACCGAAATGGTCGCATGGCTGGTGGAAAACCATCTGGTCATGTCAGCCACCGCCCAAAAACAGGATTTGAGCGACCCCAACGTGATCGAAGCGTTCGCCCGATGCATCCACGACCAGCGCCGCCTGGTTGCGCTCTACCTGCTGACGATGGCTGATATCCGCGGCACCAGCCCGAAAGTCTGGAACGCATGGAAAGGCAAGCTGCTGGAAAATCTGTTACGGGCGACGCAACGCCACATTGCGGGCGGAGCAGCCCCACTGGAAACACACCTGCAGGCAAGACAAACCGAAGCACTGTCCATACTCCGGCTTTATGCGTTCGGCGGCGACGCGCACCGGGCACTATGGGCGCAACTGGAAACAGGCTATTTTCTGCGTCACGAAGCACAGGAAATAGCCTGGCACAGCCGCAATCTCTACGGCAAGGTCGATTCGGCGTTGCCGGTCGTCAAGGCACGACTGAGTCCGGCCGGCGAAGGCATCCAGGTGATGATCTACACGCCGGACAGGGATGACCTGTTCGCCCGGATTTGCAGCTTTTTCGAACGCACCGATTTCAATATCGTCGAGGCAAAAATCCACACCAGCCGCCATGGCTATGCCCTGGACAGCTTCGTTGTACTCGACGAGGCCAACCGCGCCGTCCATTACCGCGACCTGCTCAGCTTCATCGAATACGAGTTGACGCAGCGACTGGCGCCAACCGTGCCATTGGAGCCGCCCATGCAGGGACGGTTGAGCCGCCACCTGAAACATTTTCCGATCACGCCGGAAATTTCGATCAAATCCGATGAAAAAGAGATCTACCATGTGCTGTCGGTCATTGCAGGAGACCGCCCCGGCTTGCTGTCACGCATCGCCCAGACGCTGCTGAGACACCATATCCACCTGCATACGGCAAAAATCGCCACCCTCGGCGAACGCGCCGAGGACACTTTTTTAATTACCGGGGATGAGTTGGGAAATCCGAAAGCCGTGCTGCGCCTGGAAACCGATCTGCTACAGCAACTGCAAACCTGAATCCATTCATGCGTTGACAAGCTCAACATGAACGGATGCATAAATTAACCATGCCGGATCGTTAGCGCACAACCCGGTTCAATTTATGGCGTTCGTAATTGCCGCCCTGCCCGAACTAACAGCGCCGTTTTGTCTAACGCCGCCAAAGCTCTCTCAATCACGTCAGAGGCATGCCGTCCATCGCCCGATGTCGCCTCGACGACCAATCGTGCGCTGACGCACAAGCGCAGCGCGCTTACCGGCAAGCCATCACGGCTGCCGCAGGAAATTGGCTGCCCCAATTGGCAACGCAAGGCGGCAGCATTATTGCTTGAAGCTTGGCAATCCAGGCCGTAACTATCGGTCAGATCGGCTTGCAGCAACCGATAAACCTGCTCTGTCTCTTCACGGCTCAAGAGCGTCTTATCTTCATCTTCTGAATGATGAAGCAAGAAGGGGAAGATCGTCTGGATATGATCCCAGCCCGTCGCCTCGATCAAAGGGATGCGATCAAGCCGAGGCACGGGCAATGGCTCGAAGACAGGATCGCTCATCAGACGATTCTGAACGGCTTGCGCAAATGTCTGAACGAAGTTCATGACCGCCGCTTCCGGCAACGAACGAAACGCCCGCAAGTCCGCCAAAGCCGCTTCCCAGCGCAGCAATAGCCCGAAATTGGCGACGTCGTCGAGAGCGTCATCGGTGTCCCAGCCCTGGGGCCAATCTGCTCGGGCGGAATAGGCCGACAAGGCATGCGGGAGCGAACGCTGACGAAGCCGCTGCGCAGCCGGCGAGGGGATGAGCAGCGCGCCCGAAAAAGTCGGGCCGGTCACGAATTTTGAACCGGTCAGCGCAACCATGAAACCCTGTTCCAGATAGGCTCGCAAAGTCGGCGGGGCGATCCGGAACTGGCACGCATCGACGAGTACGTCGACCCTGTCCGGGAACCGATGGTGCAACGCCAAAACACAGGCCGGGCTAGGCGCGATCAATCCGGTTTTGGAGACATCGACAAGCGTCAGGAGAACGCGCCGTCCCTTCGCGATCGCCCCGGCCACCAAGGCTTCCACTTCGGTATCTACGGCCGCTGACTGCCGGGGAGTTCCATCGGCAAGGCGAATTGGCACGGTCACGGCTTCGCAAACGACACCGCCGCCGATCGGCGTTCCTTCAATGACAGCACCTCCCAGCGCGGCACGGGCGCTGAAGTGGTGCCCGGAAAGGGCCGCCCCCACCCCGCTGCCTGTTTCCGCCGCCTCCACCATAACGGCAAGCGTGGGCGCGGCTTCGGTGCCACCCGCAAGCTGGGCGGCAATCAAGTGGATATCCGTGCCGGAGGGAGCGAAAATGACATTGAGCCCGGGGAGATCGGATACTCCGCACAATCGAACCAACTCCTGGCGAATCCGGTTGAGTTCGCGGGCGTAGACAACCGCGTGCTGCTCTACGTCAACGACGAGAAGAAGCTTGTCGCGAAGACCACTTGCAGCGGAAAAACCGGCCTCGGAGATGGTTGAGGCCGTCGAGGACCCGAAAGCCGCCAGATCCGGGTCAGGAAACGACTGGCAGGCGTATTTGTTCAAACCGCTGGATTGGTCAAGTGCGATGCGGGCATCGCCCCCCTCGAGCAGAAGCTGCTCGAGGGAGGGGAGGCCAGGATGGGCACCCCATAGAGAACGGGCAAACATTCTTTATTTAGATTTAAGACAAGCCGCGTTTCATCGCATTGGCCAGCATTCCGCGAAAGGCGGAAAACACCTTCTGCATCTGAGGTTGCTTGTACGGAAAGACCTCTACGGGATCGATTGCATGGACGATCATGCCGCTGTCAATTTCGAAAATCAGCAATTTCCCATCGGCTGTCTCGCCGCAATCGATCCCCACGTAATCAAGCCCGGCACGCTCATAAATGGCGCGAAAGGACTCTTCATGCCGGCGAGCGAAGCCTTCGTCGAAACCGGCCATGAAGCGCGCTTCCTCGGCCCGTTTTTCGGCGCTTTCGGCCATGCCCGCATTCAGGTAATGCACCATCCAGTGCGAGGAGATTGCCATATGACAGACAAACGGGCGCCCGTCGATCAGAACGATCCGATACTTCCTGAACAGGCCATCCGGTCCGCGATAGTCGACGAAACGTGCAACATAGAATTCGCTGTTCGGCACCGCCTGAAGATAGTCCGCAATGGCTGCGCCATCATCGATCTTGAGAAGTCCCTGGCCCGCATGCGAATCAACCGGCCTGACAATGATCGGGAACGCTCCCTCTTCAAGGACGGAGGAAATCGACATGTCTCCGCTGCCGACTCGCTCCAGGGTCTGCCTGTCGATTCGCACAGTAACCGGCATAACCACCCCCGGCACGGACTTCAGCAACGCGCAAGCACCGTCGCGCGACATCAAGGCAATCCGATCGGGCATGTTGAGAACCGGGTGTGGCCAGGATTTTATGGCGCTCTCGACCTGTTTCAAGAGCGGAAGATTCCGGTCGGACTCGCAAATGGCGATGAACAATACATCATGATCTGGCAGCGACGAGGGCAAAGGCAGCCCCGGAGCCACATAAAGCAAATAGAGCGTGACATCGGATCCTTCCAGCAGAAACTCCAAGGGGTCGTTCGACATCAAATCGCCCGGCCCCATGATGGCGAGAAGCCGGATTCCGGCTTGACCGGCGGCAGTCGGCGGGCGATAAAGCTGCTGCTGCTCCAATGCCTGGGCTTGCATGGCAAGCGCAATATCCCAGTTCCCCCTGAGCTGCAAAACTGTCGACAAGTCCATCAGCGCATTGGCATCGTTCGGATTACGCTCTGCGCGCGCTATCAACTGTGCCCCCAAAGGGGCGAGATCGACGCCGGAATAGGCCATTCTCATCAACGCAGCAAGGCCAATGAGTTGATCTTGATCGCTTTCTTTAATGGGACATGGTGCCGGAGCTTCGTGGTTCATGATGTTTTCCTGTTCTGCATGGTTTTGGCATCACCAAATTCGACCGTAGCCCTTATCAGGGCGTCGATGTCACTCGAGTTGGTGCGGTGGTTGACGATCGCGGCTCGAATGGCGAGGCGGCCTTTGATGGTGGTCGTTGACGGCGCAGCAATCCCCGACTCTTGCAGGGCGACAACGATATCCGCATTCACCCGGTCGGCATCTTCGCACAGGTACCGGAAGCAGACAATGTTCAGTGAAACCGGCGCCAAAAGTTCAAGCTGGGGCGTTGTCCCGATGCGCTGCCCCATGTACCGGGCCAGCGCGCAGGTTCCGGAAATCACCTGACCGAGTTTCTCCGCACCGTAGACCTTGATTGTGAACCAGGTCTTGAGCGCCCGGAAACCCCGGGACAAATCCGGCCCGAAATCGCAAGGCCATGGAGATCCGGCCGCCATCCCGCGGGTTTCCCGTCTCAGGTATGCGGCAGGAGAGGCAAAGGTGCTGTGATGAAGCGTGCCGTCCCTCACCAGGATAAAACCGGCATCGTACGGCACCTGTCCCCATTTATGGAAATCGAAAGCAATGGAGTCCGCCAGCTCGATGCCTGCAAGGCGCGGCGCGATATCCGGGGCCAGCATGGCGAGCGCCCCGTAAGCGCCATCGACATGAAACCAAAGCCCTTCTCTGTGGGCTATCTCCGCAAGAGAAGCGAGATTGTCGATGGCGCCGACATCGACCGTCCCCGCCGTCCCGGCAATAAAGAACGGGCTCAGGCCGGCGCTCCGATCAGCGGCGATCGCCCGCTCCAGCGCCTCGACATCCATCTGGTACCGATCATTCACCGGGATGATCCGCAGGGCATCGATGCCAAGACCGGAAATATCCATCGCCTGAGCGATACAGCCATGGGCGCCGGCCGATGTATAGGCGGACAGACGTTTGCCGCCGGCAGCGACGCCCTTATGGCGCACACCGACACCCATGGCGGCAGTTCGGGCAACGAGAACGGCAATCAGGTTCGCCATGGAAGTTCCGGCCACGAAAATGCCGCTTGCCGCGTCGGGAAAGCCGAAGAGCTCACGCACCCATTGAACCACCTGCCGTTCCACTTCGACCGGCATCTGATCACGCCCGCCAAGATTTGCGTTCAGTCCGGCAGCCAGCATCTCTGCCAGCATGCCAACCGGAGTCCCGCCGCCATGAACCCAGCCCATAAAACCGGGATGTGCGTTGCCCACGGCAAAAGGAAGGATGTCACGCATGAACGTTTCATGCACCGCCACCAGATCGGACGGCTCCTGGGGAAGCGGTTGCCGGAAAAGATCGCGCACATCCTGCGGAATCGGCTGCCAGACCGGGCGCTTACGGATATATTCCAGGTAGTCCAGAATATCGTCGAGCATGCGATGGCCCTGGGCCCGAAAATCTTGCCAATCCGATGGGTCAAGCGTATTGGGAGATGTCACTCGTATATCTTTTTTCATGGGAAAAACGCTGACTCCGATGTCCCGCCGATCAGGGCTCGGTGCTCAGGGTTATCTTTCAGGAAATTGCGGGGCCGGCTTGTCCGTATCGCCCTGCTCCAGTTGATAAAGCCAGGCCAGCAACTCCGCCACGGCGAAATAAAGCTCGGGCGGAATATGCTGGTCAAGATCAACCTGCATCAGCAGCGAGACCAGTTCGGGCGACTCATGCACATACACGCCGGCCATCTTGGCGCGCTCGATGATCGCTTCCGCCAGCAGACCCCGCCCCTTTGCCACCACCTGCGGCGCCGACTTGCCGGCACTATAGGCAAGCGCAACAGCGAGCTGCGGGCTATCAGGCTTTTTCATGCCGCTCTACCGACATGGCAAGCACGCGCAGGCCGGAAGCCTGCATCGAACCCAGCAGCTTGTCCTGAGCGCCTTTCATGGCTTCCGCCGTGCCAGAATCTGCGGCCTTGAGGTCAATACGCACCCCCTGCGGCGTAAAAGCTAGGGCCGCCTGCACGTTGCCCAGCCTGGGCAACTGAAGGCGCAAACTGGTTTGCCAGTGGCGCAATTCCTCATCTCCATTGCCCCCCTCGCGCGCATTCCGCTCCTCCACTCTCCACTCCATCGTCTGCCCTTGCCACACCTGTCCCTGCCACACCAGTTGGCGCGAATCGAGGGTCTGCAACTGCTGCTGGACCAGGGAGACCGCCTCGGCGTGAACCGGGAGGCTGGCAGCACTCTGCACCGGCGCCCCATCCAACAGCGATTGTGCCGTCATGTTCCCCGAGCTGCCTGGAGCATTGCCCGGTTGCGGGGCATTCGGCGCGTTCATTGGAGTGGTTGCTGCCTGAGCCGGACTGCCCGGAGCGTTGCCCGGTTGCAGAGCAGTCGGCACGTTCATTGAGGCGTTTGTCGCCTGATCCGGCAACTGAGCATTTGCCATGCCCTTTGGACCGACTTCGGGTGGCGACGAGGAAACGAGGGGCAGAAGCTTGCCCTGCGGCTCCCGCAGCAAGTCCGCCAGATTTCTCTCTCCGGCCACCCATTGAGCCTGGTGGGACTCGTAAAACAATCCGCTCTGTGACAAGGCGCTGCGCAGCGTGGTGGCGAATTCCTTGATGTCGGCGGGCGCGGAGGAAAGCAAAGGCGCCGCTCTGATCAGAGAAGAAGCCTTGGCCCCCGCCTGATCTGAAATTTTTTGCAGCAACGCGCCGAGATAACGCGCCGAATCACTGACGGTAACCTGGGGTTTGGCATCGGCAGGAACAGCAGCGTTGAGTGTCGCTGCAGCCAGATCGCGGGTAAGCACGAAGGTCAGGCGCGGCTGGTTGGAAACAAAGGTCAATTCGACCTGCTCGCCCTGCTGGGTGTTCCTGGGCAAATTCATGTCCAGTACTTGCTCGCCGACCTGTACCTGGAACCGTCCGTTCGGCATATTGGACAGCACCACGGCCGTCAGGCGCTGACCGGGCACCCACAGCGGCTCCTCCAGCGGAGTCTGGGCAACATCCACCAGCGGCGGAGCGGATGTTTTAATCAGCAATTGCAACTGGTTTAAAACATCGTTGTGAATCATGAGGATTGACTATGGTGCATAGCGATGATCAATTCCGCCTCGCCGCGCGAGATTCCGCAGCGGGAGGCCACATCGCTCACGTTGAGACCCTGCTCGGCCATTTGAATGGCATTAGTGTAGGGCGTCACCGCAGCTTGCAGGGCCTTTATCTTTTCGATCTCCGACTGCAACCGGTTAACCTGCTCCTGCAGGCGGGCCATTTCCAATTCCAGGGATTGCACTTCCCGGTTTTGGGCGAGGGCATGAGCCTCTGCCCCCTTTTGCCAAACCCGCCAACCGAGGGGTTTGGTAGAACGCATCAGCAGCAGCATCTCGGCAATATAAACCGCCAGCACCAGCACAGCGCCGATCAGCAATTCACGCCAAGTAATAACAAAGGATTCCAAATGTTTGTTCCGACCGGAAGATGATTCACAACAATATCATTTTTACATCCGTTCTCACAAGACCGCCAATCGACTGCCTCTACCACTGAAAGAAACTCGACCAGAGCTCGGGGGCATGCACCACGGCCAGAATAGCAACGGTTGCTCCGTCACTTCATAAGCGATGACATCAAGGAATTGGGCGGTTGCCAGGCCGCGCGTTTGAAGCCTTCCCTTCTCGGTCGATTTCAGGGTGATCGGCAAGTATGCGGGCTTGCCGACGGATTTCAGAAACGGCGCTTCGTGCCACCTATGGATTATCTTCTGAGATACGCTCGGCAATTCCAGTTAGACCGTTTAGGGAAGCCCTGAACAGCCCTTCAGCCCCCCCATCCAAGGGGAAAGTGGAATTATCAGGGGTTCCTTAGGGTCACGGATTCAGACATGACGCCTCTCCTGTGCTAACAGGTACGCAATTTAGCAAAAAAACCAATAGGCCAATCAGGCGAACTCGTCAATTTGATGTTCGGGATCGGGACGCTTATTGCCAGGATTCACGGATTGATCATCAGGTGTTGATTTGCGCTTATTCTTTTGTCTGAATTCGTTCAAATCAGGGTGACGGTCGTCAGGGTGAAATGGAATTGACTCGTTGACTCCACCAACTGGCTCAGTTGCAGCCTGGTAACTCATAAAGGGCAAAAATTCGGCTGTGGTATTCGAGGTTTGAAAGATTGCATCACTCACACTCTCCTCTACCTGTAAAATGAAACACTCAGGGTGTTTCATAGGCCTTGTTTAATTTTTTCTCATTACCGATGCTTCCCATCATCTCCTGCAACTCGCCCATCCATCCTTCGGTAAGTTTTTTGATTTCAGCGTCTGCTTCAAGGATGGACCGAATCAGATTACCCTTTTTTTCCAGCTCACTGCCAGTCCACAAACCTTCATTCTCACTTTTTATCAGATCATGGGTGATTGATGCCCGGATTTTTTCCAGTTCGACAAGCTGGCCCCACTGTTCAGCCCGAACATGCTCCAGCATCCGCCTGGTAAGGCTCAGCATTTCGGCATAGCGGCCGAGTAGCTGTTCAGAATCCACACTCAGGCCTTGCCGTAACTAAGTGATGCACGTTGTTGCGGCACCGATTCTGGTTGCGGGGCTGCAACAGTTCCCACGACATTCTGTGGTTTGCCAATTGTATCCCACGCGCCCTTCAACTCGGACAGCAAACGCGACACTTCATCCAGTGGCACGGTCTCATTTTTCAGGTTGGCCACCAGCAGGCGTTGACACATATATTCGTACAAAGCCTTGAGATTCTGTGCCAGTTCGCCACCCACCTTCTCATCCAGGCTCACCTTCAGGCCCTCATCGATGATGGCGATCGCCTGGGAAATTGCTTTGCCCTTGGCGGCAATCTCATTGCGCTGCATATGCACCTTACCGGCAGCAACAGACAGAATCGCACCTTCGAACAGCATGGCAATCAGCTTGTGCGGACTCGCTCCGGCTATGCCGGTCTCAATCCCTACCTGAGAATAGGCGCTTACTGCATTGCGCGTCGTGGCATTCATTTTTCCCTCTCTGCCGCCAAAGCAGCGGCATTTATTTTAACCAGGTTATCCTTGTATGCTCCGAGCTTACTTGGAAATCTTAGGCAGATTGGCCAGCTGCTGCGACAAAAAATTGCTGGTTTGCTGCATACTGCCGATCAATACGTCCAAAGCGGTATACTGGGCACGGTAGTTTGCTTCGATGGTCACGAGGCGGCGGTTCAGTTCGTCGCGCTGGCGGCCGATATCCTTAATGCTGCTGTTGAGCCCGTCGGTACGGCTGGAAACCATGCTCGGGCTTGCCAGGAAACCACCTACCAAGGAATTCAGCATGTTGGCGTAGCCATTGGAAAAATTGATGGTGCCTCGCGCGCCAACCACCCCCCCGGCGATTTGAATCTTGAGTCCCTCTACCGTCGAACCCGTCACTCCGGTCAGAGCCTGGCCAGAGCCTACGGCGGCCATCCCGCCGATGGTACCGGCCACATCCACACCCACCGTGGGGGTCATCGTGCCGCCCATGAAGGTCGACACGGCGGTGCCTGTTCCACTCGTCATGCTCGCGTTGGAAGCCGAGCCATAGCGAACGGAAGTGACGCTCAGGAAACCGGTGGTGGCATCCACCGTAGCAGCCACGGACGAACCGGCCGAGGAAAATGCGGAGGTGCCGTTGATGACCGATTGGATCATCGTCGCCAGTTGGGATGCGTTATAGCTTCCCGCTGTCAGGCCAACCGAGGCGCTTATCCCGTCCAGAGTCACATTGATTGCGGTGCCTGCGGCAATCACGGTATTTGGAGCGACATTTAAATCGAGGTTGCCGGTGACGCTTCCCTGGGTTGCCAGCTGGGTCACATTGACCGCATAACTTCCGGCCTGGGTCTTGGCGGTCGAACCGGAATAATTGACCAGACTGTCGGTGGTTTTGCCCACCGCTGCGAACAACCCGGCAACGTCGCCGAAATTATTGGTGATGGCATTTTGCAGCTTGGTGGTATCCAGCGCCATTGACCCGTCTCTCTGGAAGGATACGCCGATTTGCGAGAGCGTGGTCAGGCTGCCGCTCAAGCCTGCCAGCGAGGAAGAGAGGGTACGGCGAATCTGCGCTTGAATTGTCTGAACCGTGGAATCTCCCAGCAAGGGGCCGGCTTTCTTGGTGGCGGGGTCGTAGGACGACAAACTGGAGAGGGTGCTATTGATATCGTTATAGGCTTTCACAAATGCCTGCACGGCGGTTTGCACCGAGCCCGCGTTGCGCGCCACGCTCAGGTTGGTGGTACCGATCTTAAGCAGATTCAGGGTCACGCCCGGAATGGCGCCGGTCAGCGTATTGGATGTGCTGGCAACCGCTACACCGTTTATGGTGACCGAGGCGCTTTGCGCAGCAGCGCTCTGGGTCATGTTTTGCACCGCCGCCGGGTCCTCGGCCAGCAAACCCTGCACCGTCGCATCGCCGGCCACGGTGATTTTCATGCTGGAAGTCGCACCGGTCTTGCTGGAAGTCAGCACCAGGCGGTTGGGGGCAGCGCTGCCGTCATTGACGATCGTTGCGGTGACACCGATATTGGCTGTATTAATCGCGTCACGAATGCCCTGCAGGGAATTGTTGGTGCTGTCGATAGTAACCGTGCCGCTGGCTTGGGAGGCATCCTGGGTGAATGTGGCTCCGCTATATATCCCGTTGGTAAGGGTGCCGCCGGTAATGGTACCGAATTGGAAAGTAAGCGTGGAGGCTGCACCGGTGCCTATCGCCGCCGTTGTGCTGGTTTGCCCTGTGGCCAGCAGGGTCTGGGGCTGGGCCATTGCGGCCACATTGACCGCATAACTACCCGCAACAGCACTGCTGGTGGCGGATGCCGTCATAATGGTGGTATCGCCTGGCGTGGCGAGAAAATTCTGGAACTGGGAGAGGTCTGTCAGCCCGCTTACCGCGGTCTGGAATGTAGACAGCGCGCTGTTCAGGTTGCCATAGGCGGAAAGTTTCGTCTGGTAGCTGGCCTCAAGCGTGTTCAAGCGCACCAGCGGCTGCTGTTCGACCGACATCAACTTGCTGACAATGCCGTTTACATCCAGGTTGGAACCGATGCCCGGAGATGAAAGTGCCATGATAGCCTCCTTGCTCGTCGCGAGCGGTAGCGCGGCAAAAGTGTATGTTATCTGTTCAACGGTTTACCGCTGTCAAACTTTTTGCTTAATCAACAGACCTTGCAATTTATCCAGGCTTCTGGCGATAGAGAGCATCTCCTCGGAGGGAATCTGGCGAATCACTTCCTTCGTCGCCTTATCCACCACCTTCACCACCACCTTCCCAGTACCTTCGTCCACATTGAATTCGAGGTCGCTGGCGTTTGCCAAGGCCTGGACTACCTTGTTCACCTTATCCACTGCCTGCTTCACATGATTGCCGTCAATCGTCTGGCTTGCGGCCTGCACCGCGCCGGCTGAAACCGGAACGTGCGAATCCTGCTTGACCGCCACCTGTTCCTGAGCCGTTTTTTGAACTCCGGGCTCCGGGTGCGACACGTTGGGCGGTATTACATTTAATTGTTGAATTTCCATGATACCCTCCTTACAAGAGAAAATCCCGGCTGGAATTTAACTTATTCCAGCCGGGTTTCATGCTAAGGATAGCTTAAGCGATTACTTCAACAGGCTCAATACCTGGTTAGGCAGCGCGTTCGCTTGCGCCAACATCGCCACACCCGCCTGCTGCAGAACCTGGTTGCGGGTCAGGCTGGCCGTTTCCGCCGCGAAGTCCGTA
>Ga0307376_10000186_pt1 | contig 85660 bp, 81 predicted proteins | sample TR2MG_FD_202536 | JGI IMG/M metagenome (GOLD analysis project Ga0307376, IMG submission 202536) | Soil microbial communities from Risofladan, Vaasa, Finland - TR-2 | ecosystem: Environmental > Terrestrial > Soil > Coastal area > Acid sulfate soil | place: Finland: Risofladan, Vaasa | collected...
GGGGCGGGCTTTCGCGAACGAGGTCTCTACGGCGATTGGGCCCTGGGCTTCGAGAGCATTCGTACGGCCATTCGCTATATACCCGACCCCCTCTGGGAGGGGGACCCGCTCCTGCGCGTCGCACTAGGCTGGCGCTTTTCCCGCCTCTGGTCCGCCGACGCGTCCATAGCCTCGTTTTCCGACGAGGACGCCACCTACTTCTTCCGCACCTTGTTCGATTTCGGGACGAATCTGCGCATGGAGAGCTTCGCCCTGCGGGCGCACCTGGTCCTCAAGTACAGCGACTTTTTCACACCGACCGGCTATCTCGACGGACTGGCCTTCAGACTGGCCGCGACGGTCCCCATCCGGCCCTGAAGCAGACGAGGCCGCGGGTCCCGGAGCCGCGATACCGCGGGTCCCGGAGCCGCTACGCGATACCTCGGGTCCCGGAGCCGCGAGGCCCTTCAGCACCGCTCGAAGAGAAGCTCCCACGCGCCTCGGCCGTCGCGGCTGGCGCGGGCCTCGAACTTGGTTTCGGGCCGCCAATCCTGATGCGGAGCGAAATCCGCGAAGCGGTTCTTTATTCCGGGCGTCCGACCCAGCAGCTCGAGCGTCCACGCTCCATATTCCTCGATGTCCGTCACGAAGTACAGGTAGCCCCCGACGGCGAGGCGCGAAACGATGAGCTCGACGAGCCCCTCGCGCATGAGGCGCCGCTTATGATGGCGCTTCTTCGGCCAGGGATCGGGATAGAAGATGTGCAATCCGGCGAGAGCCCCGGGAAGGATCATGCGCTCGAGCGTTTCGACGGCATCGTGGTGGATGATGCGGATGTTGCGGATGCCCTGCTCGCCTATGTCCGCGAGCAGCCTTCCCACGCCGGGAGTGTGGACCTCGAGGCCGAGGTAATTCGTCTCCGGATTGTCGGCGGCTATGCGCCAGGTCGCCTGCCCCATGCCGAATCCTATCTCGGCCACGACGGGATTGGCGTTTTCGAAGACCTTCGCGAAGTCGAGCTGCGCGGCCGGATCGAAGGGCAGGAGGAACCGCGGGCCGAGCTCGTCGAGGGCCCGTCTCTGGCCCTCGGTCATCCGACCGGCCCTGAGTACATAGGTGCGGATGCTCGTATCGGCGCTGTTCATCGTGCGTCTGTCCTTTGGGAGTAGTATCCCGCCCGCGCCCCCGGATCGTATCCGTAGGCCGCCAATTCCCGGATTTTCGCGGCTATGCCGCCGCCGAATACTTCTTCGACGCTCGCCTCGCCGGACGGTGCGGGCCGAGATGCGAGCAGGAGTCCCGCGGCGTCGTAGGCGAGCACCAGGGTTTCCGGCCAGGCGCTCGTCGTCCGCAGCTTGCCGCCGGCGCAGCTGATCGAGGGCGGGGCTCGTTCGGGGAAGCCGCCCTCGACCTTGAAGCCGCGTTCGACGCTTTCGCCCGCGGCATCGATCGCCATCACGCGATACTCTCCCCGCGGAAGGACCGAATAATCGCTGCGGACGAGATCGGCCGCGCCTATCCAGGTATCGCCGCCGTCGGTCTTCCGTGTCCAGTTCGCTTCGCTCAGTTTCCAGATGAGCCGAGCTTCGTCCTCCACGATTCGAAGCTCCACGATGTCGCCGCTTCCGTTCTGGTCCTTGACATCGGCGAAGACGGAGAGGCTTTCGTAGGCTCCCGCGGGAGAAGGGCGCATCTCGATGCGGTATTCGACCGCGGGCAGTTCCGGCGCCTTGCCCCCGCAGCTCGCGGCGGCCAGGCCCGCCGCCAGGGCGACGGCGACGACGCGGCTCATCCGCATCGAGCCCGGTCCGCCCTCGGCCCTCACATTTTCAGCCATTCCCGGAGGCCCGCCGCAGCGGCCTGGGGCGTGGAAAAGTCGCGGCTTTCCCTCGTCGAAAGATTTTTCAGCGACAAGACCCCGCGCTCGGCCTCAGCCGTCCCGAGGAGCAGGGCGAAGGGGATGCCCTTGCGTTCCGCGTATCCGAATTGGGCGGCGAGCTTGCGCTTTTCCGGATAGAGTTCGCAGGGAATGCCCGCGGCTCGGAATGCCGCGGCGATGGACTCGTAGCGGGGGAGGAAGGAATCCTCCAGGTTGAGGACGAGGAGCTTCGTGAAGCCCGCTTCTCGATGTCCCCGTTCCAGGGCGTCGAGGGCCGCGATCAGCCTGTCCAGTCCCACCGATGCGCCGACGCCGGGAAGGCGGCGCGTCGTATACAGGCCCGCGAGCTCGTCGTAACGGCCTCCCGAGCAGACGGAACCGATCTGGGGCAGGGCATCGAGCGTCGTTTCGAAAACGACGCCGGTATAGTAATCGAGCCCCCGCGTGATCGAAGGATCGAGCCGCAGTCTTCCGGCCGAACCGCCCTCCGCGACGCAATCCCGTATCCGGCGGAGCCGATCGCTGTCCGGTCCCGGCCCGCCGGCGAGAGCTTCCATCTTGGCGAGGGTATCGTCGAAACTCTTCTCTTCGCCGATGAAGGCCAGCACCTCGGCGGCGGCCGCTTCGCCCACTTCTTCGGCGAGGAGGCGCCGCACTTCGTCGGTCCCGATTTTTTCGAGCTTGTCCACGAGGCGAAGCACGGCGCTCGACTTTTCGGTGACGCCGGATCGCGCCAGAAAGCGATTGAAGATTCCCCGGTGGTTGATCCGGATCCCGAATTCGCCCGCGTCGAGCGCCTCGATGGCGCTGCCGATGACGAGGACGATATCGGCGTCGGCGGCGGCCGAGTCGATGCCGACGATGTCGAAATCGCACTGCATGAACTCCCGGTAGCGGCCGCGCTGGGTGTTCTCGCCTCTCCAGACCTTGGCCATGTGGTAGCGGCGGAAGGGGAGATAGAGCTCGTCGACGTGTTCGGCCATGAAGCGCGCGAAGGGGACGGTCAGGTCGAAGCGCAGCGCGACATCGCGGTCTCCGTGGTCGCGGAAGCGATAGACCTGCTTGTCGGTTTCGCCTCCGCCCTTGCCGAGGAGTATTTCCGCGTATTCAAGGACGGGGGTGTCTATGGGAACGAATCCGAAGGAGCGGAACACGGATTCGAGCGCGGCGACGAGCGCCGAACGCTGGATTTCCGCCTCGGGAAGGTAGTCTCTGAATCCTTTGAGGACGCGTGGCTCTATTATGTCGGGCATATCTCCCCCGCCGGCCATTATGCCGGTTTAGGGGCCCTGGTATCAAGCTCGTCTCTTCCTGGCGTCGCGCTCGTCTATTCGCGGAGCAATTCGGAGAGTTCATCCTCGGACACGAGGTCGGAGCCGCCCTCGTCGCCCATGGTCGCGGCCAGAAGAGCCTCCAGCCTCGACTGGGCGTTCTTGCGCGTCGAATCCAGTTCGAGAAGCTGCTGGCGCGATCCGCTATAGGCCTCCGCCGCAGGATAGGAGCCGCCGAGCAGCTTTTCGAGCACGATTGCGTAGGCCCGAGCGGTCCTTTCCAGGAGTTTGGCGTATTCGGCACGATCGATCAGGACGATATTCTGCTCCAAAAGCTCCAGAAAACGCCCGAGGCTCGATCCGATGAACTCGATATTCCCGAGGACGGTGCCGCGGAAGTGTTCCGCATCGGCTTCGGTGCTGAGCCCGGAATCCAGGGCTTTGATCAGGACGCTCAAAAAGAAAAGATCGTCCTGATAGTGTATTATCTGCGGCATAGTCTCACCCTCGATGATCGGCGCATCCTCCCCGAGCGATTAGCCGCAGCGCAGCGAATTGCGCCGCCGATTCGGGGACTTCCTCGATTGATCTTAATCCTCCACTATGATATACATTTCAAGCTTATTTATCCGCCCCTTCGGGGTGGATCCCATCCGCCATCGAAGGGCGGACCATTCGCCCGTAGCGGCGAATAACGACCAATGGGAGAGGAAACATGAGACAGTACGAACTCGTCGCCATTTTCCCCTCGGAAGATGAACTCTTCCGGCAAGGGAAAGAGGCGGTCGCCGCGGAGCTCCAGAAACAGGGCGCCGCCGAAGTCAAGGAAACGGACATGGGCGACCGTCAGCTCGCCTACACCATCAAGAAGCGCGATCGCGGCCATTACATGCTCTACGCGATGAACCTCGATCCGCAGAAGGTGAGCCCTGCAGAGAAGACCTTCAAGCTCACCCCCAACCTTCTGAAGTATCTCTTCGTCAAGGTCGAAGCGTAAAGGCCGGAGGTGCTGGCATGGGTGATCTCGCTGTTGCGGTGATTGTCGGCAGGCTCACGAGAGACGCGGAACTCAAATACACCAATTCCGGACAGGCGGTGTGCCATTTCTCGGTCGCGACGAATTCCCGCACCAAAAAGGGCGATCAATGGGTCGACGAGTCGAACTATTGGGATATCGACCTCTGGGGCAAGCGCGGCGAGACGATCAACCAGTATTTGACCAAGGGCAAGCTTGTCGCGATCCATGGAGATATGCGGCAGGACCGCTGGGAGCAAGATGGCCAGACGCGAATGAAAGTCCGCATCAATGCGAACGACGTCCAGTTCCTGGGCTCGGGCCAGGGAGGCCCCTCCGGCGCCGAGGGCGGCGTCGGGGAGCAAGGCGGCTATCGCGAATCTCGCGGCGATTCTCGCGGCGATTCTCGCGGCGCCTCCGGCCAGCAGCGCATGCCCAGCCAAGGCCGTACGGGTTCCATCGACTCAGGCGGGCAATCGCAGACGCCGGCCGATGGTTTCACCGACGACATTCCGTTCTGAATAGCTAGTACACACAAGGAGAGTCGAACATGTCCGATATCAAGGAGCAAATGGATACTCGCCCTCCCCGCCAGGACGGCGAGGGTGGGGCCGAGCCGCGCAAGGACTCGGAAGAGCGCGGTTCCTCGGGTCCCCGGCGCGGCAAGGGCTTTTTCAAGAAGAAGGTCTGCAAGTTCTGCGCGCAAAAACTCAAGATCGACTACAAGGACGTCGATGTGCTCAGGCGCTTCGTCACCGAACGCGGCAAGATCCTTCCCCGCCGCATCACCGGGACCTGCGCCAAGCATCAGCGCGTGCTCGCCGTCTGCATCAAGCGCGGCCGGGCCCTCGCCTGGCTGCCCTACGTGGCGAAATAAGGCGGATCCTCACCGCGATGCTCCCTCCCAACGCCGCTTCACGCCGTTTGACTCTCGTCGGTCCGTTCGCGGCCGGCGCGATCTCGGCGGTCCTCTATCTGTCGCTCGCGCTGACCTTCACCTTTCTCATTCCCTTGCAGATGGCCTTCGGGCGATACGGCAGGAGAAGGGGGATGGTGGCTATGGGCGTGAGCGCCGTACTGATAGCGGGCGCCCAGCTTGGGAGGCTCTACATGGCGGGGCCCGCGACGATCATGGATATCGCCGCCATCGTAGTCCCGCCCTTTGTGCTCATCGCCGCCCTCGGGGCGCTCAATGCCGCGTTCTGGGAAGGAAAGGCGAGTCCGTACAGGATCTTCGTCGTGTCCTCGATCGTCGCGGCGATCGCCGCGCCCGCGCTGGTATCGCTCGGCCATGATCGCGGCATCATGAAGTATTTCGAGGAACGCGTCGCGGCCTTCACGGCTCCGCTCAAGGCCCCATCGGCCGACAGCGGCTACGACGCATCGGCGCTCGCGGCGAGCCTCGATCCTCGAGCCATCGCCCATGCGGCCCTGAATCTCCTGGCCTCCTGCTACGCTTCGCTGATTCTCGCCATGCTGGCCGTCAGCAGATGGCTCGGCAACAGATTTTCGGGGCAGGACAGCGCCGGCAGGAGCGAAGCTCGGCCCCTCGCTGAATACCGCCTTCCCTACGCCATGCTCTGGCCCTTTCTCGCGGCCTGGGCATTCGTAGCCGGCGCGATCCTTCTCCACGCCTCGCCGACCCTTCTGGCGGTCGCGTGGAATCTCGCGCTGCTCCTCAGCATGGGCTATGCGGCCCAGGGGCTGGGGATAGCCTCGTTTATTTTCACCCGTTGGAAAATGCCGAGAACCCTCAGGTTTCTCATCGCGGCGACGGTGCTTGTCTCTCTCGTCACACCGACGATCGGCGTCGTCGTAGCGATTCTCATCCCCGTTCTCGGCGTTACGGAGGTATGGATTCCATACCGAAATCCCAAAGGAGTCGGAGCATGAAAGTCATACTCAACAACGATGTCCCGAATCTCGGAGAGATCGGAGATGTCAAGGATGTAGCTTCGGGCTACGCCCGAAACTATCTATTCCCCCGCAGCCTCGCCTACGCGTTCAACGCGAAGACGGCCCAGCTTTTCGAGAGGCGAAAGTCCGAAATCGAGACGCTCAAGGCCGCCAAGCGCAACGCCTCCGCGAGTCTCAAGGAGAAGCTCGAGGCCGAGGAAATCAGCGTCACCGTACCGGCGGGCGCGAACGGCAAGCTCTATGGAGCCGTCACCGGCCACACGGTCGCGGACGAACTGCTCAAGAAGGGCATCGAGATCGATCGCAAGAAGATCGAGGTTCCCGGCCGCTCGGTGAAGAATGTCGGTTCCTACAAGGTGCTCGTGCATCTCTACGACAAGGAAGAGGCCACGGTCCGCCTGGTCGTGATCGGGGCTGAGGTCAAGTCCGAGGTGCGCGAAGAGGCGCCGAGACCGCAGCGACGCAGACGCTCCGAGGAACAACAGGATCACGAGCGCCCGCAGCTCACTCCGGAAGAGGACGAAGCCGCCCAGGCCGCCGCTTTCGAGGCTGCGGTCAATGCGCCGCCCAGGCCCCAGCGCCGCCCGCGCCGAGACGACCGCTGATGATGAAGCCCTACGCCGCATCCTCATGGTCGGTGCGGCGTAGTTTCTTGCCCAAGGACATCGAATGATACCCGCGGAATTGAAGGACAAGGTTCCGCCGCACAATGCCGAGGCGGAACAGGCCTGCCTCGGGGCGGTCCTGCTGGATCCCGACGCGGTCAAGAACGTACTGCAGTACATCCGGCCCGAAGATTTCTACGTAAACGCCAATCGGGAAGTGTTTTCGGGCATTCTCTCCCTGTACGAGAAAGGCCAGAAGGCCGACCTCATCACTTTGACGGACGAGCTTCGGCTGCTCGGCACGCTCGACCGCATCGGTGGTCCCGGCTATATCGCCAATCTCACCTCCGTCACTCCCTCCTCGGCGAATGTCGAGTATTACGCGCGGATAGTCCAGGAAGGTTCGATCCGCCGGAACCTGCTCAGCCTTTCCGCCGATATCCGCGTCAAGGCCTTCGACGATTCCGTCGAATCGGGCATGGTGCTCGACGAAGCCCAGGCGCGCATCTTCGAGATAACCCAGAACCGGCAGGCCGTGACCTACAAGAGCGTCAAGGAACTGTTGCCGGAGACCATCAAGACCATCGAGCGGCTCTTCAAGAACAAGAACGCGTATACCGGGATACCTTCGGGGCTGCCCGATCTCGATTCCATGACCTCCGGCTTCCAGGATTCCGAGTTCATCGTCATCGGAGCCCGGCCTTCCGTGGGCAAGACCGCCCTCGCTTTGAGCATGGCTTCCCATATCGCCGTCAAGGAGCGCATTCCCTGCGCCTTTTTTTCGCTGGAGATGGCCGACATGGCCATCATGCAGCGACTCATTTCGAGCGAAGCGCGCATCTCGAGCGAAATGATCCGATCGGGGCTCATCAAGCCCTCCGATTTCAGCGCGCTCATGGAAGCGGCCGGCAGGATCTACGAGGCGCCGCTCTACATCATCGACATGCCCAACATGAAGCTTCTCGATCTGCGGACCATGGCCCGCCGGCTTCGCGCCGAAAGGGACGTGAAGATAATCTTCGTCGACTATCTCACCCTGGTGACCCACGAAAATTCCGATCTCCCGCGCTGGGAGCAGATCGCCAGCATATCGCGCTCGCTCAAGGCCCTCGCCCGCGAATTGCGCATTCCGGTCGTCGCCCTGTCGCAGCTGAAGCGCGAGGCCGAAGGCAAGCAGCCGACACTCGCCGATTTGCGCGAATCCGGCTCCATCGAGCAGGATGCGGACCTGATCCTGTTTCTCCATCGCGAGCGCGAGCAGGATAAGTCCAAGGAAGAGCGATCCGCGGTGATCGAGACGGAACTCATCATATCGAAACAGCGCAACGGCCCCGTCGGCAAGGTGAGCATCGCCTTCATCCCCAAGTACACGCGCTTCGAGTCGATTGAAAAGCGTCATGGCTGAGTCTATACTTTGATATGCTGGAGGCCGATCGATGAGTTTTCGCGAAAGCTATGATTTCGGCGTACTCGTGAACGAGGCCGAACGCATGGTCGTCGACGAGCTTGAGCGGCGCCTGACGGAACTCGATGACCCGACCATATGCGTCTGCGAGGATTGCATCTTGGATATGGCCGCTTTCGCGCTCAACACCCTGAGGCCGGTGTACCGCGTCTCACTGCTCGGAACCATGTACGCTCATGCCATGGACAACGGCGAATACGCGGCGGAGCTGCGAAAAGCGGTTGACGCCGGCATCGCCAAGGTCCACGCCAACCCCTCGCACGACTAATCCTCCTCGGCCTCGAGCGATCTGACGGATCGATACGGCCCGGCGAACATGCGATCGAAGGGCTCGGTCCGCATCGTCCGCGCCTTGCCTGAAGCGGCGGCATCGTACATGTCGCGGCCGATGCGCGCGACGGCCGTCTCGCCTTCCTTGATTCCGCGTATGTGAAAAATGAGTTCTCCTTTCTCGGAACCCGAGTACAGCACGGAAATTTCGCTGTCGGGCGATGCCTCTTCGGCCTTGAGAAGGAGGAAATACTTCAGAATTTCGATGCTCTCCGGATCGAGATCGTCGGCGAGCATCCTGATGCGTTCGCGCAGCTCATTGTAGCCGACGAGAACCGTCGAGGTCTTGGGCAAGGCCACCTTGCCGCGATAGAGGGAAACGCGCTCCAGTTCGGGAATTACCACCAGGTCCAATGATCGTTTCCTGGACAAGAATCGAACGCGGAGTTCGGGCTCCAGTTTCGTTCCGCAGGAGGGGCAGGAAAGCACGAAAAAATCCTTGCCGAGAATCTGTTCAATCCGTCCGGGCTCGGCATCGAGATCGATCTCTTCGGGCAGATCCGCTTCGAAGCTGTTCTCGCAGATGCAGGTTATGCTTCGCATATCCGTCTCCTTTGAAGTTGAAGCTTTATTTGGCCGCGAAGAAAAGGACGTCGCCGACCGTAGCGAAGATGAAGATGGCCAGGATAAAGGCCACGCCCACGAACTGGTAACGATAAATCGTCACGGGGCGGATCGGACGCCTTCGGAACGACTCTACGACGAACATCGCTATCTGGCCGCCGTCGAGTGCGGGTATGGGCAGCAGGTTCATTATAAAAAGCCCGATGGAAAGGAAGGCGAGTATGTTGAAAGGCAGAGCCAAGCCGCCCGAGCTTCTGCTTTCCAGGCCCTCCGTCGCCGATTTGCCCACGAGATCGACGATCCTCGCGGGCCCTGATACCGCTTTCAGGACATTTACCCCTCGGAACAGCATGCCGAGGCCCTGAATCGAGAGATCGAAGGTCTTCCACGTCTCTTCCAAACCTTTGACCACGGCCCCGCCGAGGGAAGCTGCGCGGATGGTCTTGAGCGGAAGCGCGAAGTCCATGCCGGCGAGCGTGGATTGGCCCGTCCCCTTCCAGTTCAGAACCAGTGTGGTCTGGAAGGTCGAATCGCCGCGCCTGATCCCGAAGACGGCCGTCTCGGGATGGGAGGAGAGGAGAGACAGCGCTTCGACGACATGCCGAACCGGTTTTCCGTCTATCGAGGCGATGGTATCGCCCGATTGGATGCCGGCGATCGCGGCCGGGCTGCCGGGTATGACCTTGCCTACGACGGGATCGATCCACGAGAAGACGCCGATCCGCCCGGCGCCGGTGTCCTTGTCCATGGCCGGGGTGACGGTCAGGTCGATCCTGCGTCCATTTCGCTCCACGACCAAGGAGACAGGCTTGCCGGCGGATAAGGCTATCACTTCCTGTATGGCGCTGTAGTCGTGGATGGGGCGGCCGTTCGCTTCGACTATCCGATCGCCCGTCTTGAGACCTGCGGCATCGGCCGGATATCGCTGCGCGGTCGCCGCGGCATCGAGGTGGTACTCGCTCGCCAAGGCTATCCGGTTGGGAGAAACATGGACGGTATAGCCGACCGCGGCGATAACGATGAAAACGAGTATGGCGAAGAGAACATTGGCGACGGGCCCCGCCAGCGAAATGAGTATCCGTCGCCATGGAGCGGCGCCGTAGAAACTGCCGTCTTCGCGGGGAAGGGAGTCCGACTTGGTTTCGAGGGCCTTCCTGAAGGAATCCTCGCCCTTCATCTTGCAGTAGCCGCCGATCGGGAATGCGGAAATTTTCCATTCGGTGCCGCCACGCTTGAAGCCGACGATTCGCGGCCCCCATCCTATCGAAAAGGCTTCCACTTCGACACGCATCGCCCGCGCAAGGACAAAATGGCCCAGTTCGTGGACGAGAACCACGAGGCCCAGGCCGATGAGTCCAAGAAGTATAGTCAGCATTCTGCGAGCTCCCTCTGCGCGGCATCGCGGGCGGCGCTATCCACGTCGAATATACTTCCAAGGTCCTCGAGTCGGGTAGGCCATGGACGGTCTAGGGTCCTATCGACGATCGTCGCGATATCGGTGAAGCCGAGGGCTCCCTTCTCGAAGGCCTCGACCGCGACCTCGTCGGCCGCGTTGAGGGCGACCGTAGCGCCTTCGCCCATGGCCAAGGCCTTGTACGCCAGTTCGAGGAAGGGGTATCGCACCGGATCGACTTCCTTGAACTCCAGGCTTTTGCCGGCGAGTTCCAGGCGCCCGAAGGGGCAGGGCAGGGTATCGGGCCAGGTCAGGGCGTTCTGTATCGGAACCCGCATGTCGGGCTCGGACAGCTGCGCATACAGGGTTCCGTCCCTCGTCCGTACGAGGGCGTGCACGATGCTTTGCGGATGGATCAGCACCTTCACCTTGGAGCCCGGAACATCGAAAAGCCTGGAGGCCTCGATCACCTCGAGTCCTTTGTTGGCCATGGTCGCCGAGTCTATGGTGATTTTCCTGCCCATGCTCCAATTGGGGTGGGCGGCCGCCTGATCGGGAGTCACCTTGGCGAGCTCTTCGAGCGGCAGATTCCTGAAAGCGCCGCCGGAGGCCGTGATGGTGAGTTCTTCGATCTCCTCGGCTCCGACGCGCTGGATCAGCTGGAAGAGGGCGGCATGCTCCGAATCTACCGGCAGTATCTTCCGGGAGCTCAGCTCGGCCGAGCGATGCAGAAGTCCCCAGCCCATGACGACGCTCTCCTTGTTGGCGAGCGCCAGGTCCTTGCCGCTTTCGAGCGCGGCCAGCGATATTCTGAGGCCGCCTGATCCGGCCGCGCCGTTGACGACGATATCCGCCTCGACCGACCTGATCAGCTTCTCCACCCCATCGCTTCCGTGCAGGGCGATGCGATCGCTGTGCGGCGCGGCCCCGCCGAGCGCCAGGACGGCGCCGGGGAAAGCTTGTCCCGAATCGAGCAGTCTCCCCTCGCTGCTATGGGCCGAGAGGCCGACTACCTGAAAGAGATCCGGCCGGGAACGGATCACATCGAGCGTCTGGCGCCCGATTGAGCCCGTCGCTCCTATGACGATGACGCGCTTTTTCATACGCTCAGCGGAAGAGACCGAAGATGATCGAGGCGGCATAGAATACGGGGGCTGCAAAAATGATGCTGTCGAATGAATCGAGAAATCCGCCGCGCCCCGGCACGGCGGAGCCCGAATCCTTCGTGCCGGCGCTCCGTTTGAGCGCGCTTTCGAAAAGATCTCCGACGATCACCGCGGCGCCGACGAGCAGGCCCAGGCAGACCAGCAAGGGCCAGGTCGTTTTCATCGCATAGGGGAAAAATGCATGGGCCACGAAGGCGAGACCTACCGAGCCCACCATGCCTCCGATGAAGCCCGCGAGGCTCTTATTGGGGGAGACCGCTACTAGTCCGCGTTTCCGTCCCATGGTCATTCCGAAAAACCAGGCCAGGCTGTCGTTGCCGAGTGTAAGCCCCACGAAGGTCAGGAGGGATTCGGTGGCCCATCGCGGTTCGGAAGCCACGAGGACGATGAAGGCTCCGAGCATTCCCGGATAGATGAGGGCGAGTCCGTAGGCGGAGCTCCGGGCAGTAACCTCGGAGATTGTCTCCTTCCGGACGAATGCGAAGGGCGTGAAGATGACCAAGGCGAGAAGGGCGATGGAAAAAAGCAGGATCTCCAAGACGGAATACGTGGAACTGCCGGCCAGGAGGGCGGCGAGGTAGGTCGCAAGGGCAGGCAAGAAACCGAGGAGAGAAGTGCAGGCGCTTTTCACTCGCACTCCGCGGTCTTTGAATATCTGAGCGAGCTCGACTCCCCCGCCTCCCAAGAAAGACAGGATTATGAGCACGGCAAGGGCATGCTTGGCCTGGGGCAGAAAAACGATGAGGGCGATTATCGCCGGAATCCCCAGGAAAAAGAGCAAAAGACGCTGAACGAGATTATTCATGGTACGCCGCCGAAGCGTCTTTCTCGGCTGCTATATTCGTCGATGGCGTTCGCGAGGTCCTCGGGACCGAAATCCGGCCATAGTTTCGGGGAAAAACACAGCTCGGCATAGGCAGACTCCCAGAGCAGGAAATTCGACACCCGCAGCTCGCCGCCCGTGCGGATGATCAGATCGGGATCGGGAAGCTCGGGGTGATCCATCGCGGCGCTCAAACTCGCTTCGCTGATCGCGGTATCGCCGGCACGAAGTTTCGCCGCTGCGCGGACAATCTCGTCGCGTCCGCCGTAGTTTATGGCAAGATTGACTATGATACTGTCGAAATCGGCTGTATCGGCCTCGACGCTGCGAATCTCGGCGACGATATCGGAGGGAAGTCCCGAAGAATCTCCCGAGTGTATCACTCGCACGCGGTTCTCTCGATAAAAGTCGAGTTCGGCGGTCAAGTGTCGCCGAATGAGGCTCATGAGGAATCCCACCTCGTCTGCGGCACGTTTCCAGTTTTCGGTCGAAAAGGCATAGAGCGAGAGCACCCGGATGCCCAGATCCTCGGCGGCCTTGACGATCCGCTTGGCCGTCTCGAGCCCTTCGCGGTGTCCTTCCGTGCGTGGACGGCCGTGGGCTTTCGCCCACCGGCCATTGCCATCCATGATGATGCCTACATGACGGGGAATCGGATGATCGCGGCCTGCGGCAGACAACTTTCCCTCCGCCTTCAGACTTCCATTATTTCTTTTTCTTTCCCTTCGAGAACCTTGCCGATCTGAGCGATATACGAATCGGTAAGTTTTTGAAGCTCGTCTTCTTCCTTTTTTATCGCGTCCTCGGCCACGCCGCCGGCGGCGAGCTGCTTTTTCAGGTCTTCGAGCCCATCCCTGCGGACGTTGCGAATCGAGACCCTGGATTGCTCCGTCATCGACTTGGCCATCTTGACCAGGTCCTTTCGGCGCTCTTCGGTCAAGGGCGGTATCGCGATTCTGATCACCTTGCCGTCGTTGGAGGGATTGAGGGACAATTCGGATTTTTGTATCCCTTTCTCGATTTCCCCGATCATCGAGCGATCCCAGGGTTGGATGACGATGAGGCGAGCCTCGGGGACGGAAACGGTAGCTACCTGCGCCAATGGCGTCTTTTGTCCGTAGTAGTCGATTCGAATCTTGTCGAGGAGGGCAGGGGAGGCTCGACCCGTCCTGAGGCCGTTGAACTCTTCCTTTAAGGCCTCGAGAGCCTTCTTCATTTTCTCTTCGCACATCGACTTGACGGAAGCCATGTATCCTCCCCCGATTTGGAAACAGGAATCGAGATATAAAACGGGTCTGGAGATTCCCTAGGAACTTCCAGACCCGAACCGGCTCGTTTTACGCTTCCCCGACGCGGATGTACACGTAATCCGCAAGCTGAAGAGTGCAACCGGCCTCTTTCCCTACGGCTGCCATCATGGACGCAACCGACACTTTCTCGTCTTTGACAAAGCCCTGATCGAGGAGACATATCTCGGACATGAGCTTCTTGAGCTTGCCCTTGAGGATGCCCTGGACGACATTGGCGGGCTTGCCTTTCATCTTTTCGTCGAGCTCGATCTGCTTTTCGAAAATCGCCTCCTGTTCCTTGACCCAGGCAGCGTCGGGCTTGGACTGATCGAGGAACATCGGATTGAAAGCGGCGATATGAAGGGCGAGATCGTGGAAAAAGGCGACGACCTTGTCGTTCGCAAACGCCTCGGGCTTATCCGCGCGCGCTTTCACGATGACGCCGATCTTGCCCTCTCCGTGCGTATAGGAGTGGACATATTCATTCGTGCCGGCGGTCACGAGGCGGACACGCTTGAGCGCGATGTTTTCCTTGATTATCGAGGCTATGTCCTTCACGATGCCTTCGAGTTCCGCATTCGGTTCGGAATATCCCTTTTCAAAAGCGGTAGTGGCGACCTTGTTGCCGGCTTCGAGGAAGTCCTTGTTGCGGCATACGAAATCGGTCTCGCAGACGATCTCGACCATCGCGATCTTGCCTGCGGTCTCTTTGACGAAGACCTTCCCCTCGTTCGTGGCCCGACCGGCTCGCTTCTCGACCCCGGCCATGCCCCATTCGCGCAGGATTTTCTCGGCTCCCGCAAAGTCGCCGTTCGCTTCAGTGAGGGCTTTCTTGCAGTCCATCATCCCCGCGCCGGTTTTTTCGCGCAGGTTCTTTATATCGCTGGCTTTGATATCCACATCTATCTCCTAAAAACCGCATGGAAGTCGGCGCACGGCCTCTATGCAATGCAGTTGGCGATACGCCTTCGTTAGATATGAGTCGCCGATACCCGGCGGCTCCATCGGAGCGCGGCATGACGGCTTGCTCCGGCCGCATGATCGGCTTTCGCCGGTCATGCGCGCTCGAATCTCCGCTTGGCTATCTATCCGCGAAACCTATTTGGCTTCGTAGAGTCTATCTTCGTCCACGATAGGAGCGGGCTCCTCCGCCACAGGCTCTTCGACCTTGGGCTTGTCGGCGAGATTATACGTGGAAGGATCGATCTCGACTTCATCCTCTTCGGATGAGGGGGCGGCGTCGGTCTTGACCTCTTCGGTCTCGTCACCCTGGAGGTTTTCGATGATCTTCAATCCCTCGGCGGCCCCGGCCTCGATGACGGCGTTGGCCACGATTTGAGTGAACAAGCTGATCGATCGGATCGCATCGTCGTTCCCGGGGATGGGATAGGTGATGCCTTCGGGATTGCAATTCGTATCGACGACGGCCACGATCGGGATGCCGAGCCGCTGGGCCTCGGCGACCGCGATGGCTTCCTTGCGCGTGTCGATGACGAAAATCGCGCCTGGCAGCTCCTTCATTTCCTTGATGCCGCCCAGGTTCTTCTCCAGCTTGGCCTTTTCCTTCTGAAGACTGGCGATCTCCTTCTTCGTGAGGCTCTCGAAGGTGCCGTCGATCTCCATCTTTTCGATTTTCTTGAGGCGCTGGATGGATTTCTTTATGGTGGAAAAGTTGGTGAGCATGCCGCCGAGCCAACGGTTGTTGACATAGAACTGCTCGCAGCGCTCGGCTTCTTTCTGAATGGCGGTCTGCGCCTGCTTCTTTGTGCCGACGAAGAGCACGTTCTTGCCGCCCGCGACGGTCTTCTGAACGGCTTCGTAGGCTTCTTTGATGGATTGAATCGTCTTCTGGAGATCGATGATGTGGATTCCATTGCGCTCGGCGAAGATATACTTCTTCATGCGCGGATCCCAGCGCTTGACCTGGTGGCCGAAATGCACGCCCGATTCAAGCAGGTTCTTCATCGTGACAACTGCCAAGGCATCCTCCCGCGGCTGGATGCAATCCAGCCCCCTTCACTGTATCTCGATCGTTGCCGTTCGATGGTATCGATGGCGCCGATCGGAAAATACCGACGAAAATCGTCGGGCGAACCCTTTTATGGGCTCTATGTAGCGGCTTTTTGAGGCCGCAAGCGGTATCCCGCTTCATTAAGAATGGCATAAAGCTCATGGATTGGCAAGCCCATGATCCCGGACCAGGACCCTTCGATTTTCGTAATATACAAAGCCGTCCATCCTTGAATCCTATAGGCTCCTGCCACCCCTTCCCATTCGCCGGACTCCAGGTACGCCTCTATCTCGCTCTCGTCGATCGCGCAGAAGGTGACGAAACTGTCCGATCGGATCGGGAAAATCCGATCCGATCGTCGATCTAGGACGACGAGTCCCGTATGAACCGTGTGGACGCGGCCCGCCAGGAGGCTGATCATGCGTCGCGCGTCGGCACGATCGCACGGCTTGCCGAGAACGATTTCTTCGAGCCCTTGATCGCCCGGCGATCCGATCCCGCTCTTCCCGCCCGGAAGACGAAGGCAGACGAGAGTGTCTGCCGCAATAACGAGATTCGGCGTATCGCGAGCCGTACGGCTGGCGGCGGCGCGTGCCTTGTCTTCGGCCAGAGCGACGACTCGCATCGGGGGAGGTAGATGATCACGCAGGCTTTCGTCGACGTCGGGGTCGGCTAGGACGAACGGTATCCCCAGGCTTCGGAGAATATGGCTCCTCCGCGGGGACGAAGAGGCGAGAAGCAGTGGTTCCATGCCGGAAATTAATCGAATAAGGAACGCGCTTGGTCAAGGCCCGCCCCGTCCGCCGACGGCCCGCCCCGTCGGCGAGATTCGCAAGCCTTGACAGGCGTTTGCCGGCCGTACTAGTATCCCCCCGAGCGATTAGCTCAGCTGGATAGAGCGTCGGCCTCCGGAGCCGAAGGTCGCGGGTTCGAATCTCGCATCGCTCAATATGCCTTCAAGCGACCTTTCCTTATTTTGATGAGTTCATCACCTGGTATTTCCTAAGCGAGTTCAGCACCTGTTCAGCCATCGTCTTGACTGGCGTTATATAGTTGCCGGCATCGATCTGCATCACCGCCCGAATCGCGGTGGGGTCGTTCAATCCGCCATTCTTGTCGGCCAGACGCTGGATGGCGACCAGGCACTCGAAAGCCAGACTGTTGTCCGGTCCCAGGACATTGTAGCGATTGACGATAAACGCGATGTCCTGAGTCACTTCATTGTTTTCGTTTAGGCCGATCTTCCCCAGAGAGCGCACGGCGGCCGCAATCACCATCGGCTCGTTATCTCCCAACACGACCTTGATCAATGCATTTTTCGCGGAGACGGAGGGAAAGTCTCCCAGATAGTCGCAGGCTTTCGCACGGATGTCCGGGAAGTTATTGGTAGGCTGCCCCAATCCTGCCTGGCGCGAAATAATATCCGTGGTCTCGAGCGCGAGGTACTCCAGGGAATCCCGAATGTCGTTGTTCTTCCTGCCGGCGTCTATCGCCTGACGCGCATATTGGAGCGCGATCTCTTTCGTGTCCCGGCTATCGGAGTGAGCCTGTTCCTTGATGATCATCGTCTCGAGCGATTCCTGGAGATAGGCTTCCTCGACGGTTTTTTCCCCATTTGTCGAAGAACTGGCCGGGGCTTGACTTGCCGGCTGTGTCTGAGCTTGAGCCGCGGCAAAAGGCAGGGCTATGACGCATAAAAATGCGGCATACGCGCACCGAGCGAGGAATTTCATCATCACCTCCCAATTCCTATCTTCCATGTATCGCCTTGCTTCTCGAGAATATAGAGAATATTCCGATCGCCGGTGGGGCTGATAGTAATTGCTTTGACAAGATTTTCATTTATGAACTCGATATCGTCCACTCGATCGTTCTGACGGGCCGGATAGACGACATAGAGGAAGAAATCCTTGAGGGTCTTCAGTTCAATCCCCGTGTTCTTGATGACGGGATATTGAGAAAACTCATAGAGCACCTTGGGATCGGAATAGTGGTCGATGTAGTCTTCGGAGAGATTGGCCCGCCAGGCATCGAAGTCCTTCCGCCGTATGATTTGGTTGAGGCCATCGATAAAAGCCCTAATATCGGTGAAAGTGGCTTTTTTGGTCTCGGCCGAGACTGCCGCCGGGTTGAAAGTCGGCGCGGCTGCGGGAGGTGCGGAAACCGGCTCCTGGGCCGGCGCGGCCTGCGGGGCCGTACTCAGGGGCTTTGGCGGCTGCGGTGAGGTTGCGCACGATAGAACCAGAGCGCATAGGAACATCGAAGCCGCCAGGGCGGCAGACCATCGAAGCCGTACCATGGGATTATTCTACAGCGAGGAAGGAAAATTGTCAAAACAGGAGACTTGAACGCCATAATTTTTATTGAACCTCGAAGCGAAGCGTTGTATGATAGTTCCAATAATCGAATCATGCGGAAGGTGACCGCGGGCCGGGGGCTCCGCGATGCCTGGATGAGGTAGTAATGAAGGACATCGCAGCGCTACACCGGGCAGAGTACGACGCGCCGCCCGATCTCATCGCTGCCGCACCCGGAGTGGTAAAATTCCTCGGTGAGCATACCGAAGCCTCGGATGGGCTAGTATTGGCGGCATCCCTGTCCTTCGAGCTCCGGGTCGCCGTGTCGCTGCGACGCGATTCGTCGCTCCGTTTTTTCGCCGCCGACCTGTCGGAACGGAAACGTACCAGCCTGAATAATCTCAAATTCAAGCGAGAAGACCGGTGGGCCAATTATCCCAAGGCGGTCCTCGACCTCATCTTCCGATCCGGCGCCGCGTCCAAAGGGGTCAATTTCACCATTGCGGGCGACATCCCCATGGGCCTCGGACTTGCATCCTCGGCCGCCCTCGGATTGGCCTCGGCTCTTGCCCTCAAGGAGCTGTTCGGCTTGCCGCAAAAGGGGGAGGAGCTGGCGGAGTTCGCCCGCCGAGCTGAAGAGGAATTCTTCGAGCACCCGGTTCCCGTATACGATCACCTGGCCTCCATCGCTCCCGGGGCCGGCACCGCCTCGATCGTCGACTTGCGCAGCAAACGGCGCCGTGCCGTGCCTTTCCTTGACGAGAGCTATGCCATAGTCCTCACGGACTCGAAGGTGCCTCGGCTCAATGTCGATGCCGAGCTTCGGCAGCGCGACGAAGACTGCCAGAAATGCCTCGAGTATCTCTCCAGGGGAACTTCCCGGACTTTGCGGGATTTCAGCGCAGACGAAGTCGATGAGCTCATGGGGGTCCTGCCCGAGAGTGTCCGCCGGCGATGTCTCCATGTCGTCGAGGAGGCTGCTCGCGTGGCCGAGGCCGAAGATTGCCTCGTAAAGGGCGATGCCGGCGGTTTCGGCCGTACCGTGGTCAAGTCCCACGCCTCCTTGCGCAATCTCTTTGAAGTGTCCTGCCCGGAGATAGACTGGCTCGCCAAGCGCGCTCTCGAAATCGACGGGGTCCTCTGTTCCCGGCTGACCGGAAAGGGTTTCGGCGGCTGCACCGTAAGCGTCATGAGCGAGACCGCGATACCCGAATACCGCAAGCGCCTGGAAGATTACGAAAGAATTTTCGGATTTCGACCCGTGGTACACGAAGCCCGAGTCGCCGGTGGGCTTCACCTCGTCGGTTGAAGTATCCCCCCCGCTTTCGGTACAATGCATCAGCGTCCTGGGAGATCGCACAATCGTGAAAATTCTCGTAACGAATGACGATGGTGTTCACGCCGAAGGGCTCAACGTGCTCGTGCGTGAACTTTCGAAGGATCATGAGGTCTGCATCTTCGCTCCGGATCAGGAGCGCTCGGGCGTATCCAATGCGATGACACTGCGCCATCCCGGCAAGGTTCGAAAACTCGGAGAAAGGCAATTCAGCTGCTCCGGCACTCCCGCCGACTGCGTCATACTGGCAAGTCTGGGCGCCATACCTTTCGAACCGGAAATCGTCGTTTCGGGGATCAACCGCGGCCCCAACCTCGGTACGGATATCATCTATTCGGGAACCTGCGGCGCGGCGCGGCAGGCGGTCTTGAACGGACTGCCGGGCATAGCCGTCTCCTGCGCGGCGTACAAGGACCCGATGCACTACGGGGCGGCGGCTTCCTTCGTGAGACGGCATTTCCGCCGGCTGCTCGATCTGTGCGACCACGGCGTTTTCCTGAACATCAACGCGCCGAGCTCGGAGGCGACGGATCTGGAGGGCGAGTGGGCGATTCCCTGCAGGCGCAGGTATCGCGATCATCTCCGCTCCTTCGACGCGCCGGATGGCTTCAGCTATCACTTTCTCGCCGACAGCACGATCGAGACGCACGAGGGCGAGGGCTCGGATCATGTCGTCGTGGCCAACGGCAAAGTCGCGATCAGTCCCGTGCTGGTGCATCCTCAGGTTCCGGTCGATTTCGTGGCAGGATTGGAGTTTCGCTAGGACAAGGTATGGAAGAGACGCTGAAAGAAGTCGCTCGGCGCTATGCGGACCGCGATTGGACCGGAGCGCTCGAAGCTCTCAGAGGCATCGATTCGACGGAGAAAAACCATCTCGACCTTGCATATTTTCTGGGACTATGCCATGCGCGCCTGGAGCATTGGGACGAGGCGCTCCTCTATCTGGAACAGGTCGTCACGGCGGAAGTCGACGCCATGCGCGTCTATCAGTGCCGGCTCGCCCTGGCCTACGTCTACGCGCTGACCGGGCGATATAGACTCGCGGATTATGAACTTGGACGTCTCGCCGACACCGGGTTCGGCTCGTCGCAGGTCCTTTCCTTCCTCGGTTATACGGCCTGGGCCCAGAACAGGATCGACCAGGCCCTCGACTACTACGCGAAGGCGCTTGCGTTGGATGTGGAGAACGCGACCGCCCTCAACGGAATGGGCTACCTCCTCGCCTGCGAGGGGAGGGACGGAGCCCGCGCTCTGACCCTGTGCCGCAGGGCGGTCGACAAGAGCCCCGATAGTCCCGCCTATCTCGACTCCTTGGCTTGGGCCTACTATCGCCTCGGCTTTTTGGATGAAGCGCGCGACTATATCCACCGCGCCCTCGTCATAGCGCCGCAGGAAACCGAGATACGCGAGCATGCTCGAGCCATTTCCGGCGCGGAGGCTTAGACATGAAATCTGCAGTCCTTGCGATCCTGTGTGTTCTTCTGGCCGCCGCTCCGGCTGCCGCGCAGTTCAGCGCGGACATAGCCTCCCCGGGCGCCGCGGAGCAGCTCAGGCTGGGTGTCCAGGCCTTTCACCGCGGCCGCTACGCACAGTCCATCCTCCTATTCGAGAAATCGCTGGCGTATCAGCCCGATTCTGCCCTGATACAATACTGGCTGGGCAGGGCTTACTATCAAAGCGGCTTCGAAGAGACCGCCTTGCGCGCATGGGGCCCCATCCTGTCGGCTCCCGATGCCCCGCCCTTCCTCACGGCGAGAGCTGAGTTCATCCGTTCCTCGCGCGCGCTCGACCAGCTACCGAGGGATCTCAGCTACGTCGAAGTGGAGCGATACAAGGGACGGCAAGGGAACGCGACACTTTTCCTGCGCCCGTCCACGATCATCTCGCAGAGGGACGGCACTACGCTCGTCGTGGGCCACGGCTCCAACGAAGTCGTGACCCTCGACAGCTCCGGGCTAGTCCGTAAGCGGGTTACGGGCGGCTTGCCGGGCTTGGATCGCCCTTTCGGAGCGGCCGAACTGCCGGACGGGACGCTTTTCGTGAGCGAGTTCGAAGGCGACAGGATCCTGCGCATAGCCCCCGATGGCTCCACCAGAAGTATCGGCTCGAAGGGACGGGGACCGGGCAAGTTCCTGGGGCCGCAGTATCTGGCCTGCGACGACGCGGGGTACGTCTATGTCGACGACTACGGCAACAATCGCATCTGCAAACTGGATTCCGACGGCAAGTACATCCTTTCCTTCGGGGATCGGCAGGACGCTTCGGGCTTCCCCGGCCTCGAGAGCCCTGCCGGACTGGTGGTCAAGGACGGAACCGTCTACGTCGCCGATTCCTTGCGCAAGTCCGTTTTCGAATTCGACGGCAACGGCAACTACCTCGGAGTTCTCGCGGAAGGGGAGCTGCATTTCCCCGAAGGCCTGGCTCTCTGGCAAGCCGGCTCGGCCTTGCTCGTCGCCGATACGGACCGCATCGTTTCCATAGATCTGTCGAGCGAAACGCTCAGCATGGTCTATAGCCCCCCGGACAGGCATGCGAGGATCGTGGACGCCGTTCCCGATCATAACGGAAATCTGATCTACTGCGATTTCGACGCGTCCGCCGTCGCCGTGATTTCCGAATCGTCGCAAATCGCGGCGGGTTACGATGTCGAGATAGAGCGGATCATGTCCGATGCCTTTCCCGTCGTGGATGTCGACGTGAGCGTTCGAGACCGCAGCGGGGCGCCGGTCGTCGGTCTGCGGGGAGGCAATTTCTATCTCACCGAACGACTGAGCACGACCAAGCAGTTCGACGAGGCCGGCAAGGCGGTGGTCAGACGGGAAGTCGTCATCGCCCCCGCCGCGGAGCAGAAACTCATCGGCATCGGACAACTCGCCCACGACAGCAGAATAGCCCTCGTCCTCGAGCGCTCTCCTGCGCTGACCGCCAGATCGGACGAGCTCCGGTCCGCCTTGACCGATCTCTACACCTCTTTGGCCGCCGCCGGCTTGTCCCGCCCCCTGGTCTTTACGGCGGGAAACGTGCCGGCCCGCCAAGCCGCGTCGGATGTCTCGGCCGCGATGCGCGCCGCCCTCGCGCCCGCAGAGGGAGCGGGACATTTCGACGCCGGTATCAGGCTCGCCGCGACGAGCCTATTGCCGTCCGGCGCCCGCGATGCGATCGTCTACGTCGGCACGGGGGACATCGACGAGACATCCTTCGTGGGGACCAGCCTGTCTGAATTGGGAGCCTTTCTCAAGAACAATGGACTGCATTTCTACGCTGTCGTTCTGGGAATCCCCTCGGCTCCCCTGCGCTATCTGGCCCAGGCAAGCGACGGGGCCATCTATTCGGCTTCGCGTCCCCGAGGACTCGGCGATCTGGCGGCTGACATTGTCTCGTCGCCCAGCGGCCGATATCGCCTCAGTTTCACGTCCAAAGCCGATCCCGGATTCGGACGAGCGTATCTATCTATCGGTGTCGAGGCATATCTGTATAAGAAAAGCGGGAAAGACGAACTGGGATACTACGCCCCCTTGAAATAGCGAGTGGCGCGACGCGGGCGGTGTCTTCGAAAGCGCGCACAAATGTCGCGATTTGAGGAAGCTTTTAAACAGCCTCTCTTGACGAAAAATCCTTCGACCAGGTATAGTGCATCGCGTTGTCGATGCCATCTTAGCTCAGTCGGTAGAGCGCGTGACTTGTAATCTCGAGGTCCTCGGTTCGATTCCGGGAGATGGCTCGGGCTGAAGCGGATGGTTCGATCCCCTGGGGAGATTCCCGAGTGGTCAAAGGGGGCAGACTGTAAATCTGTTGGCTTACGCCTTCGAAGGTTCAAATCCTTCTCTCCCCATCAGCCCCTTCTCGTAGAGAAGGGGTTTTTCTTAGGAGCGGGCATGAACTCACCGTTCTACTCCCAGGGCCTCAAGTTCTCCTGCACGCGCTGTTCTGCCTGTTGCCGCGGGGGTCCCGGATACGTTTTTTTATCGAAACCCGACCTCAGCCGTCTTCTCGATCTGCTTTCGCTTGATTTTCACGGCTTCTTCCATAAATATTGTACAAAAGTGGATACAGGTCTTGGAATGGCGCTCAGCCTGGCCGAGAAAGAGAATTACGACTGCGTTTTCTGGGCATCGGAGGGCTGTACGGTATATGAAGCTCGCCCTATTCAGTGCTCCTCCTATCCCTTTTGGGCCTCGGTGCTCGAGTCGTCTCGAACCTGGTACGATGAAAAGCGGGCCTGTCCAGGAATAGATCAAGGGGCGCTCAGAGGCCCCGCCGAAATAGAAGATAGGCTCGTAGCTCGTCGGTCCGAACCTACGATCGTTTTCCCGTACGGCGTCGACCCGGAGACATTCTATGCGGATTCGATTTTGGGGCGTTAGGGGCTCGATTCCGACCCCGCTCCCGCCTGCCAAGCTCAGGAGCAAGCTATCCTCCGTTCTGCAGCGGGTGACGCTCAAGGACATAGAAACGCAGGAGAGCCGCGAACTGTTTCTCGCTTCGCTTCCCGATTATCTCTTTTCCACGATCGGCGGCAATACCGCCTGCATCGAGGTGCAGACCGGCGAAAATGCCCGCTTCATCTTCGACGCCGGAACGGGAATACGGGATTTGGGCGTCGAAATCGCGGCCCTTCACCAGCCAGTGGCCTGCCATGTCTTCTTCTCGCATTTTCATTGGGACCATATCCAAGGGTTGCCTTTTTTTACGCCCGCCTTCGAAGCCGGAAACATTCTGAATTTCTACAGCCCGGTCCCCGACTTCCGTGTCATCCTGGAAAACCAGATGCGACAGCCCTATTTCCCGGTGACTATGGACCTGATGGCTTCGGCCAAGCGATTCACCGTGCTCGACGGCAATCCTGTGCGCGTCGGCGCCGTGGAGGTGCGCTACCGGGAGATGCACCATCCGGGCGGGTGCTACAGCTATCAGATTCGCGAGGGGGGGCTGAAAATCATCTATTCCACCGATACGGAGCTCCGAGAGGACGATTTCCAGCGTACGCCGGAAAATATTGAGTATTTTCAAGACACGGACCTGCTCGTGATAGATGCCCAGTACACCCTCGGCGAATCGCTGGAGAAGTACAACTGGGGGCATTCTTCCTTCAGCTTGGCCGCCGATTTCGCCGCATCCTGGGGAATCAAGAAACTCGTGCTGTTCCACCATGAGCCTTCGTACTCCGATCGAAAGATCGAGAGTCTCTTCAAGAATGCTCAATGGTATGTCGAACACCTCGAAACCCGCGGCGTTCAGGTTTTGCTCGCGCATGAAGGTCTCGAGATCGAGGTCCAATGACGAAGGAACCCTGCTCTCTTGAACTTGACGTCGGGGAGGCGCTCGCCCTTTACATCTTTTTCCGCGGGTGCGAAGAGGAATTGCCGGATGCGGTAGCTGCCTTCGCCGGCCGCATTCGAGACTATCTGTATGATCGGCTGTCCATCGAGGAAATGGAGCGTCCGGAAAAGCTCCTGTCCCGCCTCAACAACAGCCGATGACCGAGGAAGGATCTACATGCCTGCATCGTGGCCTGGCCGTCTGCGCGGAATCTTGCTAGCTTTCGTAGTTGTGATGGTCGCCGGCTTTCTGGTCGCGGCGGCCTTGGCATTCGAATTACGGCCTGCGGACGGAATCCCGGCGGGCGGGAAGCTCTTCAGTGTCGAGAGGGGCGATGAATCCCATTCTCTGGGCAAAAAGCTTGAAGACGAAGGCCTGATCAGGTCGGAGCTGCTTTTCCGCGTCCTGGCCAAGCTTCGCGGTCCCGAGGCCTCGTTCAAGATAGGCACCTATCGCATTATGCCGAAGATGGCCACCGCTGCGATCATGGACCTCTTGCTTTCCGGCCGGCAGGCCCTCGTGCGCATCACCGTGCCGGAAGGATTCACCATCTCGCAGACGGCCGCTCTGCTCGATCGAAACGGCATCGCCACCGCGGCGGATTTCGAAAAAGCCTGCCATGACCCGGCGTTGCTCGGGCAGCTCGGCTTGCCTTTCCCGAGCGCCGAAGGCTATCTCTTCCCCGATACCTATTTTTTCCCGGCTTCCTACGGGGGAGCGGCCGCTCTGCGCGAGATGGTTTCGACTTTCAGGGAACGATTGAGCAGCATTCCCGAGGCCGCCGGACTTTCGGCCCGGGAGCTCAATGACCGTGTCATTCTCGCCTCCATCGTCGAGCGGGAGTACAAGCAGCCCGACGAGGCGCCGATAATCGCAAGCGTCTTCGAGAACCGGCTGCGGATTCATATGGCTCTGCAATCCTGCGCCACGGTCGTCTATGTTCTCACCGAGCGCGAAGGGAAACCTCATCCCGAAATCATCTATGATCGCGATCTCGTGATCCGCGATCCCTACAACACGTATATTCATCCAGGATTGCCCCCCGGTCCGATCTGCAGCCCGGGGATGACTTCGCTCCAGGCTGTATTCCATCCGGCGAAAACCCACTATCTCTATTTCAGGCTTGTCGATCCCGTGGAGGGAAGGCATCATTTTTCGACGAATCTCGCCGAGCATATCGATGCTCGCGAACTCTTCATCAAGAAGGTAGGCGGTTGATGTCCAGGATTCCCGACAGTCTTGTCAGGGAAGTCCTAGCCAGAACCGATATCGTTTCGGTGATCGGCTCCTATGTTCGGCTTCAGCGTGCGGGATCCCAGTACAAGGGGCTCTGCCCTTTCCACAACGAAAAGACTCCCTCGTTTTACGTAACTCCCGATAAAGGAATATTTTACTGTTTCGGCTGCCAAAAAGGCGGCGATGTCATCACCTTTCTCAGGGAGCAGGAGAGGCTGAACTTCACGGAGGCCGTGGCCGATTTGGCGCAACGCGCCGGCATTCTCCTCGAAGTCGAAGAGGCGCCGAGCGAGGAGGAGAAGGAGCGGCGCTCCCTTCTGGAGCTGTATGAGCGCCTTGCCTCTACCTTCCATTGGTTTCTCATGAAAAGCCCGGCGGGCAAGCCTGCATTGGACCGGCTCAGATCACGTGCCGTCGATGAGCAGGTGATCGAAGAATTCCGTTTAGGCTACAGTCCCCCCGATCGACGCTGGCTCTTCGGCTTTTTGAGCTCGAAGGGCTATTCGGGACCCTTCCTCGCTCGTTCAGGTCTTTTTTCGGCTAATACGCAGGGATCCCATCTTTTTGCCGGGCGTCTCATCTTCCCGATTTCCGACGCCAAGGGCCGAGTCCTCGCTTTCGGAGGCCGGATCCTCGAGGGTGATGGCCCGAAGTATCTCAATAGCCCCGATACGGCGCTCTTTCACAAGCAGGAAAATCTTTTTGCCTTGGATAAAGCTCTTCCCGGCATGCGCAAGGAAGGAGCGGCGATCATCTGCGAGGGCTATATGGACGCTCTTTCGTTCCATACGGCCGGAGTCAGCTCGGCTGTCGCCCCCCTCGGCACGGCTTTTACCGCATTTCAGGCCAAAATACTCAAGCGATGGGTCGATCGAGTGGCGCTTTGCTTCGATGCTGACGAAGCCGGCCAGAAGGCCGCGGAACGCGCCTGCTCGATCGCCGCGTCCGCAGGACTCGAATCGGAGGTCATTCTGCTTCCCGGCGGCAAAGACGCCTCGGAAATCTTGGAAAAACAGGGGAAGGAGACATTGCAAAAAACGCGAGATTTCACTATAAAGGGTAGCGAATTTCTTGTAAGAAGGGCACAGAAGCTATTCGATATCGGAAGCATAGAGGGAAAGGCGCGGGCGGCTGCCTTTTTGTACCCCTATGCGGACGCCTTGGATATGGAGACCAAGAGGTACGCTTTTCTCGAATTCGCGGCGAGGGAGTTCGGGGCCAATCCTGTTTCCATCAGATCAGACTATGAAACAGCCAAACGAGGTGGCTCGAAACACTCCGAAGGGGGAGAATCGCGGGCCGCGACGGCTGCTCGAACCCCCGATCTTCTTTTCATGGCGGCCGTTGTCCTTGATGCCAGCCGTTTTGCGGCGCTTCGAAGCAGCGTTGCCCAGGAGGATATCGACGATACTCGCGCCCGCGATCTCTTTATCGCTCTCGAGGAATCATTCCGTGCCGATGATCTCTCGGTCGAATCCGTTCTTTCACGGGTCGAGGACGAAACTGCGAGGAGATTCGTGCGGGAATGCGCGGCGACAGGTGAGCTGTCGGCGAATATCGAGCGTCTTATAGACGATGGTATCGAGAATCTCCGCCGTCGGAGTATCGAGCGTCGCCGAGAGCGGGTCGTGGCCAGAATGGCTGCGATAAAAGCAGGGACGCTCACTGAATCGCTTAATGATCTGCTGTACGAAAAAATGCGATTGGACGGCGAATTGGAGACAATGAAGGGTGAGCGGGATGAACGATCTTGAACTTGATCCGGCGATTGCGAAGCTCCTCGAATATGCTCGTGTCAAGAAAACCATCAGTTTCGACGAGCTCTCCGATTTTCTCCCGGAGCATGTCCTCAATTCCGACAAGATAGATGGCATATTGGCGCTTCTCGAAAGCAACAATATCCAGCTCGAAGAGGAAGACGTTCAGCTTGAAGACGAGAGCGTCGTAAAAGAAGAGGGAACCGAAAAAAAGCGGCTCGTGTATTCCGACAAGGAAACCTCCGTCGACGACCCCATCCGGCTCTATCTGCGCGAGATCGGCAAAGAGAACCTGCTGACCGCGGAACAGGAAGTCGAGCTCTCCAAGCAGATGGAAGAGGGCGAGAATATCATCAAGGGGATAATCAAGCGCTCGGGCGTGTTGATTCCCGAATACCACCTGATCGTCGTCAAGGCCACTCGCCGCGAAGCCAAGGATTCTTCGCTCCAGCGCAAGGAGAACACGGAAAAAATCGCGGAGCGACGCAGGCTCAATCAATTTTACCGCGACGTCATTCGAGACTGTCTCGGTGATCTCAAGGACTATGTCGAGCACAAGCGCCGCGTGGTGGCGCGCGGCGGAGACATTTTCGGGGATTCGGACCTCCTCGTCGAGCGAGAGCGCCTCACCGGGCGCCTCAAAGAGGCCGAGATACATCCCGAAGAAATCAACAGTTTCTCCGAAAAGTTCATAGTCGCCGCGAAAAAAATCCGGAAGTACCGGAAGGAACAGGAGCGGATCGAGCGGATACTCCGCATCTCGAACATGCGCGAACTGAGGACCCTGGGCCGCAATCTCACGGTCAAGGAGAAGCGCGAGGACATCGAGGAGGAACTGGGCCTCGGTTCGGACGAAATCAAGGAGCGCATCCGCCAGATTCAGGTCACCGAGAAGAAACTCCGCGAGCTGGAAATCGGCTTCGAGTCGGATACCGATTCCATCATAGTCATGGCCAAGGAAATCAACCGCGGCCGGATCATGATGAAAAACGCCAAGGACAGGCTCATCAAGGCCAATCTCCGCCTCGTAGTCTCGATCGCCAAGAAATACACGAATCGCGGCCTGCACTTCTTCGATCTCGTCCAGGAAGGCAATATCGGCCTCATCAAGGCGGTCGAGAAATTCGAATACCGCAAGGGATACAAGTTCTCCACCTATGCCACGTGGTGGATCCGGCAGGCCATAACCCGTTCCATTTCCGATCAGGCGAGGACCATCCGCGTTCCCGTCCATATGATCGAGCAGATCAACAAGGTAGTCCGCGAATCCCGGCAGCTGATGCAAAAGCTCGGCCGCGAGCCCACCGACGACGAGATCGCCGAGCAGCTCGGCTGGCCGGTGACGAGGGTGAAGAGCGTCAAGAATGTAGCGAGAGAGCCTATTTCGCTCGAGACGCCCATAGGAGAAGACGAGGATTCCCTGCTGGGCGATTTCATCGAAGACAAGGAAGTCGAGAACCCCTCCGTCCAAACGGACTACAAGCTCCTTCAGGAGCAGATACGGGCCGTTCTCTCGACGCTTCCGCCTCGCGAGCAGGAAGTCTTGCGCATGCGATTCGGCCTGGATGACGGTTATTCCCTGACGCTCGAGGAGGTGGGTCTGTATTTCAACGTCACGCGGGAGCGTATCCGTCAGATAGAGGCCAAGGCTCTCAAGAAGCTCCGACATTTCAAGCGCAGCCAAAAACTGCGCGATTACATGGATCATTGATACGCGGGCCCGAACGGGCTCCGCAGGCAGGAAACCTGACTGGGCGAGGTAGTATATGCTGATGGAAGAAGTCTTTGAGCGGCTGCGGGAATACCAGACGATCCTCACGAAGCGAGTCGAGATCGAGAGTGAGGTTCAGGATATTCCGAAGGCGCTCGATGCGCAGACGGAACTTTTGTCGCGCCTGAAGAAGTCCTATCTCGAGAAGCATCAGCTGTTCGAGGAGGCCGAGGCCCGAGTCCGCGATTTGCGCGGACAGCTCGCCGAGGCGGAGGCTTCGAGAGAGAACGCCGAGAAGCAGATGGATTCCATCTCGACTCAGCGGGAATACGAGGCGCTCAACAAGGAAATTCGCGACGCGACCGATCGGGAGCACGGCTTCAGAAAGGATCTTCAGCGCGAAGAGCGAAACCTGGTCGAGATCGAAGAATCGCTTCGTCGCGACGAGAGCATGATCCAGCTCCAGGAATCGGAGATCTCGGAAAAAAGCACGAAGATCAACGCCGAGAAGGACATGAAGCTCCAGGAGATCGATCAGCTCAAGCACGACGAGGCTCAGGCTTCGGACGGGCTGGATAAGGATGTTCTCTATAAGTTCGAGAGGATCATTCGCTCGAAGCAAGGTCTCGGCATCGTTCCCGTCAAAGGCTATGTCTGCACGGGTTGCTACATGATCCTTCCGGCCCAATTCGTGAACGAGGTTCGGTCCGGCAACCGGATCATTTTCTGCCCCTATTGCTCCCGTGTGCTCTATTACCAGGAAACGGAAGAACAAGCCGAGCAGCTTTTCGTGGACGTCGAGTCCGGTTCGCTTTCGGATCTGGAAGACTATTCCGAAGAAGGCGAGGATGACTCGTTCGAGGATGACGGAGACGAGGGCGACAAGGATTCGTCGATGGAGGATGCCGAGGATTGACATGGTAATTTGGGCGGGTCGCGCCGCCGCTTTGCGCTCCTAAAGAGCGTGAAGAGGAAAGTCCGGGCTCACGAGAACGCAACGCCGGGTAACTCCCGGGCTCCGGCCGTTCAAGCGGTCGGAGACAGACAGCGCCACAGAAAACAGACTGCCGCTCGGGCCGCCGCTCGGCGAAAGCCGGCTGCGGGTTTCCCGGGTTGGTGAGGGTGAAAAGGTGGGGTAAGAGCCCACCGCGTCGTCGGCAACGAAGACGGCACGGCAAGCCTCGTTGTGAGCAAGGCCGAGCAGCGAAGGGTGGTTCGCCCATATTCGCGGGTAGGTCGCTCGATCCGCCGCGCAAGCGGCGGAGTGGATGGATGGCGGCGGCCCCGCAAGGGGTACAGAACCCGGCTTATAGACCCGCCTTTTTATTCAAAAGGTCCTCGCGATTGACGAGTACTTTGTATCCATGCTACAAGTGTTCACGGTTCATCTGGGCTGCGATTCAAATGGAATCCTTTTCCCGAACATTAGACAATTACACCGGAAGCTATCTCGCACGGCGCCGGCGAAAACGCCTTGTAGTATCGTTGTCGGTGCTGGCCGTAGCGGTCCTGGTGGCCGGGGGCGTGCTGCAGCTCACGCACGCCGGGTTCTTCGCGGCCCATGGCTCGGCCCGTAGAGTGGCCAAGCATGTCGTCCTTGCGGATTGGAACGCCAAAAGCTGGAACAAGGTCATAGATGAAACGACTACCTCACTCGCTACGGCTCCGCTCGATCCCTTCTACCTGATGTTCAAGGGTTTCGCTTCATTTTATAAAGCGCTCGAGTTGCCCGAAGGCGATGATCGCGCCGCATTGCTCGATGAAAGCGTGATGGCCCTCCGAAAAGCGCTCGCCACCAGACGCGCCTTGCCTAAGGCGCAGATCGAATACATTCTCGGTAAGGCATATTACCTGAAAGGGTTCTCATATTTCGACGAGTCCGTCAAATACATGGAGGAATCAATCGCAGACGGCTACGGCGCCCCCGACACGAACGAGTACCTGGCGATGGCCTATGCCGGCCTGGATCAGAAAGAGAAGGCGGTGGAATATTTCAAGGCGGCGCTTGAGAAGAGCAAAGCCGAGCTGCTGTTGCTTGCCGCGGCGAAGACCTACATCGACATGGGAGACAACAGCGACGCCGAGCCGCTCTTGATCGAAGCTCTCGCTTCCGGCAAGAACGCCGTGGTGGCCGAAAAATGCCATTTCATGCTCGGCGCTATATACCGCGCCGCCGGCGACGCGGCGAAAGCCGAAGAACAATATGATCTCGTGCTTCAAAGCGACCAGAATTCGGCCGAAGCGCATTACCGGCTCGGTCTCATCTACCAGGACCGCGGCGAGGCGGTTCGGGCGCGCGCGGAATGGCGAAAAGCCGTTTCCATCAACCCGAGCTTTGCCGCAGCCCGCGAAAAACTGACTGAAAAACTCTAGCCCCTCGGAGGTTTCCATGCCCATACACAACATTTTCGATTCGATTTCTCTCGACATCGGCATCGATCTTGGAACATGCAACACCCTTATCTACGTTCGAGGAAAGGGCATCGTCGTCAACGAGCCTTCCGTAGTCGCCGTCGAGCGCGGAACGAACAAGGTCGTAGCGGTCGGATCCGAGGCCAAGCGGATGCTATGGAAGACTCCGGGCGACATCATCGCAAAACGTCCTCTGCGCGATGGCGTGATCGCGGATCCCGATATGACGGAAAAGATGATCAAGTATTTCATCCAGAAAGTCATCGCCAAACGTTGGTTCGTAAAGCCGCGAATGGTGATTGGCGTGCCCTCCTGCATCACGAAGGTCGAGGAGAACGCGGTCGTGGATTCGGCCTACAAGGCGGGAGCGCGCTTCGTGAAGGTCATCGCCGAATCCCTGGCTGCGGCGATCGGAGCCGACATTCCCATCTCCGAGCCGGCCGGACACATGATCTGCGACATAGGCGGAGGAACCTCGGAGATTTCGGTAATCTCGCTCAAGGGAATGGTCGTCACCAACGCCATCAGGATCGGCGGAGACGAATTCGATGAGGCGATAATCAAGCACATCCGCAATGTCCACAATCTGATAATCGGCGAGCAGACGGCCGAACGGCTCAAGATAGAGATCGGCAACGCCAGCCCCGACAAGGTGATCGAAAAGGTCGAGATCAAGGGGACGGATGCGATAACGGGCCTGCCGAGGAAGCTCGAGATCGACTCCGTAGAGGTCCGCGAGGCTCTGCAGGAACCCATTACGCAGATCGTCGAGGAGATCAAGAAGACGCTCGGCCAGACGCCGCCCGAATTGGCCGCCGATATCGTCGAGCGGGGCATCGTGATGGCCGGCGGCGGTTCGCTGCTCAAGGGACTTCCGAAACTCGTGGCAAAAGAGACTGGCGTACCCGTAATCCTCGCGGAGCGCCCCTTGGAATGCGTCGCGATCGGAGCGGGCAAGTATTTCGAGACGATGCGCAGCCAGGACGGGTCGCGGAGCGTCTACGATAGTCTCAATATCTAGGAAGCCGCCTCGTGTCCGATTCTTCACCCAAGGAAAACCGGCGCGCTCGTCGCGCCGTTCCAGGAGCCCTTATCGGGGTGAGTCTCATCTGTCTCATCGTTTCGACTCGAAGCCTGGTGGGAGTGCCTGAACGCTTCGGGATCACCGTTTTCGGGTTTTTCCAGACAGGATTCTCGGCCGTCGGGAATTTCGTTTCGGATACCGTCGCCTCGATCGCGGAACTGCACCGGCTCAGGGCTGATTATCAGGACGTCGCTACGAAGCTGGAACAATACACGAACATGGAACGCGGTCTCGCCGATCTGCAGGCTGAGAATCGACGCCTCAAGGAACAGCTCGGCCTCGTCGACAAGATCGGCTATGAGAGAATCAGCGCACGTATCGTGGCCAAGGATCCGGCCAATCTGTATCCGACGATTCTCATCGACAAGGGAATCGAAGACGGCATCCGAAAGGATATGCCGGTCGTGGCCTTCCAGGACGGAGTGGAGGGCCTCGTCGGCCGCGTTCTCGACGTCGGCCATGGCACGAGTGTCGTGGTCCCGGTCTACGACCAGAGCTTCTACGTAGCCGCCCGTCTGGATAGGGCGCGCTATGAAGGCCTCGTCGGCGGTTCCGGTTCGGCCGACGAGGCTCTTGTCATGCGATATGTGAAAAAGAGCGCCAAGGACGAAATCCAGTATGGAGATCTCGTGGTAACGTCCGGCTACGACTCGATATACCCTCCCGACATCGCCATCGGCCGAGTCCGGAAAATCCGCGACATCGAATATCAGACTTCGATCGAATTGGATCTCGACCCCGTGCTCGATTTCTCGCGTCTGGAATACGTTTTCGTGATACGCGCCGTGCCGATCGCCCAGACCGGGGAGGCCACACCTTGATTCGCAGCGTCGTTTTCTCCACCTTGCTCCTCATCGCCTGTTCCTTCGTCCAGGCCGCATGGCTGGGGAGCATAGCCATCCTCGGGGTGGTTCCGGATATCTCGCTCGTCGTGCTCATCTGGATAGCCTATGTGAATGGACCGGTGGCGGGGCCTTTCGCGGGATTCTTCTCCGGAATCGTTCAAGACCTGACTTCGGCGGCTCCCTTGGGATTCCACGCCTTCGTGAAGACCGTCGTCGCCACGCTGGCGGCATTGCTGCATGGCTCGTTTTTCATCGACCGGTTCTTCCTGCCCATCGTGCTCGGAGCCCTGGGCACCGTAGTCAAGGCTTTGGCCGCCGGCGTTCTTTCTATCCTCTTCGGCGGGAAAATCCATTCCTATTCCTTTACCGATCGGATGCTGTGGATCGAAGTCGCATACAACGGCCTCATCGCCCCCGTGATTTTCTTTCTGCTGGGGCCCCTTAAGCGAGCATTGGCCACGGAGCGCGGCAGACAATGAGATCTTCCATCCCCGAGCGGCTCGCGTTCGGCGCTGGCACGCCCGCCAGCCGGATACGGATTCTCTCGATCCTGGCCACCCTGCTTTTTGTCGTCTATTCGTCGTACCTTTTCTATTTGCAGGTCGTCAGGGGAGGCGAGTACCGGAATCGCGCTCATTCCATCACGACGCAGGCTAGCATCATTCCAGCTCAGCGCGGCGAGATTTTCGACCGCTCGTACTCCGCGCCCTTGGTCATCAACACCGATTCCTTTGCAGTCGAGTTGACTCCCGCTGAGCTGCCGGCCGGCCGCCGGGAGGCCACTTTCACAAAACTCGCTTCGACGCTCGGCATGCCCATCGAGGAAATACGAAGGCGCGTGCCCCCCGCCTACTATCATCTCTATCAGCCCATCGAAATTCTGGGATCGGTTCCCTACACCACCATCACGTCCATCGCCGAACGCATAGACGATTTTCCCGGCGTTTCCTGGCACTCCAAGCCGATCAGGAACTATCTGGAAACCGGCTCCATTTCGCATGTCATCGGTTATGTGGGAGATATAACCCGCGACGAGCTCAAGCTTCTCTACAACCAGGGATACAAGGCCGGCGATGTCATCGGAAAAGACGGCGTCGAAAAGCAATACGACAAGATCCTTCGCGGTCAGGACGGTTGGGAATACCGGACAGTCGACGTCAGAGGCCGGCGTATCGCCTCGAACCGCGGAAGAATCGTGCCTCCGGTCATGGGGTCCAATCTCGTTTTGACGATCGACAACAATATGCAACAGATCGCCGAAAAGGCCCTCGGTCCGAGAATGGGGTCCGTCGTCATCCTCAAGCCCTCCACGGGCGAAGTGCTCGCGATGGTTTCCTACCCCTGGTACAACCCCAACGACTTCATGGGGCTCCACGCGGGGGACGCCTACGCCAAGCTCCTGGCCGACCCGAATACGCCGCTCCTCAACAGAACCATCCAGTCGAGTTATCCTCCCGCGTCCACGTTCAAGACGGTCCTCAGCGCCGGCATCATCGAAGAGAAAGCCTTTCCCCTCGACAAGAAAGTGCTGTGCACCGGTCAGATCACCTACGGCGACCGCGTCTGGAACTGCTGGGTGCACAAGCCCGGCCACGGGTGGCTCGATCTTGAAGGCGGCCTCGCGCAATCCTGCGATATCTATTTCTGGACAGTCGGACGGGACGACCTCGGAATCGAGCGGATCGTTTCCTATGCCAAGGAGTTCGGTTTCGGCAAGGACACGGGAATCGACCTTCCGGGAGAGCTCGATGGCTTCGTACCCACTCCGCAGTGGAAGGAGCGGCATTTCCACGAGAAATGGCTCGGCGGCGACACCATGAACCTCTCCATCGGACAAGGCTATCTTCTGGTGACTCCGCTGCAGCTGGCGGACATGATGGCCATGGTCGTCAATAGCGGCATCATCTACCGCCCGCACGTCCTGAAGGAAGTCAGGGATCCGACCACGGGAGCGATAATCAGCCAAGTCCAGCCCGAGACCTTGACGAATTCGCACATCTCCCCCGAGACTTTCGCGACGCTTCGGGACTACCTGCGGAACGTCATCGTCAACGGCACGGCTCGCTTTCCCTTGAATACCAAGGCCGTCGAAATCGCCGGCAAGACGGGAACGGCGGAAGTCGGACTCAAGGATAGATGGCATTCGTGGTTCGTCGCTTTCGGTCCCTACAACGCCGATCCCAAGGATCAGATCGTCGTCGTCGTGATGGTCGAGGCCTCCAATCCCTGGGAATGGTGGGCCCCCTACGCTTCCGATATCATTTTCCAGGCGATTTTCGCCGGACAGACATACGATCAGGCCGTAGACACGCTCGGACTGAGGTATCTCATGAAGAAACAGCATTGGGGACGCGTCGAATGAGATCGCTCAGACTTCTCTTCGAAGACATCGACTTGCCTCTGCTCGGCGCGACGCTGGCTCTCGTGGTGATCGGAATATTCTCGATCTACTCATCCGGCGTCACCGCAAGCGGAATGGTGGTGTCCAACGAGTATATAAAGCAGATCATCTGGGCTGCCCTCGGGCTGGTCCTCATGGTCTTCATCGCCTTCCTCGACCACAATCGCATGAAGGACTATTCCTTCTTCATCTATCTTTTTTTCCTTCTGGCCATGCTCTATACGAATATCGGCGGCAAGGTGGTCAACGGGGCTCGGTCATGGGTCGGGATCGGCGATTTCGGGATCCAGCCATCCGAGTTCGCGAAACTCGCGACGATTCTCTTCCTGGCCCAATACCTTTCGAGTTCCGAGCATCAAAGCTCTCTCAGGCGATTCGTCGTTTCGTTCGCCATCATTTTCGTTCCGATCGCGCTCATTCTGCCGCAGGGAGATTTCGGAACCGCGCTCGTCTTCTTTCCCGTTCTCCTGTTCATGGTTTTCGTCGCGGGGCTCGAACGTCGGCACGTCCTATTCGTTCTCGCGGTGAGCGCCCTTTCGGCCCTTTTCACGATCCTGCCGCTCTGGGAAAAATATATTCTCAAGGCGCCCTCGGCCTTCTTCTTCGTATTCTACCGAGCGCCGTATTCATTTCTCATCTTAGGCGGCTCGGCCCTCATTTTCGCCCTGGCGGCATGGGGCTGGGGTTCTTTCAAGAAGCGATATTATTATTGGATAGCCTTCGTGTCCTTGATACTCGCGGCCTCGATCCTGTTCTCGACGGTCGCCCACCATGTCCTGAGAGAGTATCAGGTGATGCGGCTCATCGTGTTCATCGATCCGAGCATCGACCCGCGCGGTTCCGGCTGGAATATCCTCCAATCCATGACCGCCATCGGCTCGGGCGGATTTGCCGGCAAGGGATTCCTCCAGGGTACCCAGAGCCATTACCGGTATCTGCCGCAGCAGAGCACGGATTTCATTTTTTCCATAATCGCCGAGGAATGGGGATTTTTGGGCGGGTTGACGGTTTTCGCGCTCTTTTTCGTCATCTTGCGGCGATGCCTCCTCCTCTTGAAGACCGTCAAGGACAGCTACGCGAACTACATCGTGGCAGGCGTCATGGGCATGATCTTCTTCCATTTCATGATCAATTCCGGCATGGTCATGGGTATCATGCCCATCACCGGCATACCGCTGTTCTTCCTTTCCTATGGAGGATCCTCCCTCTGGACCGTGCTGCTCTCGATCGGACTATTGTTGGGCATATCCGCGCGGAGGTTCCGCGTTTGAGGCGTCGGATCGATCCGCTTGCGGATATCGGACCGCGGCTTCTATCGGTGGAGAAACCCGCCCGTTATCTCGGTGGAGAATACGGCGCCATTCGCAAGGAAGACGAGGGATTGCTCACCATAGCCCTCTGCTTTCCCGATCTCTACGAGATCGGGATGTCCAATAATGCCATTCGAATACTGTATGACGGCCTAAACAGGATCCCGGGCCTCCGCTGCGAACGGGTTTTCGCGCCGGCGCCGGATTTCGAGGCGCTCCTTCGCGAGATGTCGATCCCGCTCTATACGCTGGAATCGGGAATACCGCTCGCCGATGTGGATATTCTCGGCTTCTCAATCGGGTACGAGCTCGCGGCGACGAGCATGCTCGCCGTCCTGCAGTCCGGAGGGGTCGCGCTCAAGAGCCGAGATAGGGGAGGGGACGCCCCGATCGTCATGGCCGGCGGTCCGGCCATCAGCAATCCGCATCCGTTCGCCGACTTTCTCGATTGCGCCTTCATAGGCGAGGCGGAGGGAGGATTTTTCTCCCTTGTCGAAGAGTTGGCCAAGCTGAAGGCCGAGGGGGGCGACCGCGACGGCTTGCTGGCGCGAATGTTCTCCGAGCCGGCGATGTGGTTTCCCGCCAGGGAAGGCCGCGAAGGCAAGTCGGCCACGCGGGCCATGTACGAAGGCTTCGGGAGCGAAAGCTACCGCACGGCGCTGCCGGTCGCCACGATGAAGACCGTACAGGATCACGGGACGGTCGAAATCATGAGGGGCTGCCCCAACGGGTGTCGTTTCTGCCATGCCGGCTATTACTACCGGCCGAGGCGATTCAAGGACTACCAGACCATCAGGGCGGAAGTCGAATACCTCGTCCGGCAAGGCGGATATCGGGAGATCACCCTGGCCTCGCTTTCTTCGGGGGACTATCCCTACGTCGGCGAGCTTTTGGCCGCGTTGAATGCGGAGTGGAGGGATGAAAAGGTCTCCTTCCAGCTCCCATCCCTGAAGGTGAACTCCTTTACTCTTCCGGTGCTGAAAGAGCTCGCCGAAACCAGGAAATCGGGCCTTACCTTCGCGGTGGAGACACCGGTGGATGAATGGCAGAAGGTCATCAACAAGGATGTATCCTTTGAGCAGACAGTAGCCATTCTGCGGGAGGCCCATGCTCAAGGTTTTCGGCAGGCGAAGTTCTATTTCATGATCGGACTTCCCGTGCCGGGGAGAGGCGAAGGGGAGGCTGCGGCCATAGTCGATTTTTTCGAAGACTTGAATCGGCGCATCCCGATGCAGATAAACGCGACGATCGGAGTCTTCGTGCCTAAGCCGCATACGCCGTTCCAGTGGTCCCCGCAACTCAGCGAATCCGAAGGGCTATCGGCTATCAATGGAATTCGCTCGCGGCTGAAGCATCTCCGCAATCTCAAGATTTCCTATCACTCCCCGTTTTTATCTTTTATCGAGGGGCTGATATCCCGAGGGGACGAACGGGTAGGGGAACTGCTGCTCGACGCTTTCTCCAAAGGGGCCCGCCTCGACGCCTGGGAGGATCGCTTCGACAGGGAGCTCTGGCGGGAGGTTGTGACGTCCGCGCCATGGGATGTCGAGACCACGGTTTGTTCGGCGAAGCCGCTCGACGACGTTCTTGCCTGGGACGATATTCATGTACGAGTCTCCAAATCGAGCCTCTTGAGGGAGTTGCAGCGATCAATCGAAGGCAATTCGACTTCACTATGTATGAATAATTGCACTGAACCCTGCGGGTCCTGTTCGGACGCGCTGCGGGTTGTCGACAATAGTGAACATATTCGATTCGAATCTCCGTCGAAGATCATAAAAGCCGATGCTGTGCCTTCATTCAGATTGTTGTTCCAATTCACCAAGACAGGAATCGCCCGATTCTACCCGCATCTCTCGATTGTCGAAGCGTTGAATAGGGCCTTTCTCATGTGCAGGCTTCCAATGGCCTATTCTGTCGGCTTCAATCCCAGCCCTCGCCTCGAGGTGCTGCAGCCTCTTCCCATCGGGTTTGCCTCGCGAGGCGAAATAGGGTCCTTGCTGCTATCCTCTTCTTTGGATGGCCTTGACGGTTTGATCGATGAAATAAACTCGCGCTTGCCTTCGGGGATTGCGATATCGCATTTCAGCATATTCCCGCTTTCGGCCGGGAAGAAGCAACATTCGCTGGGTTCGCTTCTCTGGGGATCGCTTTTCGAGGCGCAAGCGTCTCGGCCGGAAAAGAGCGGCGATTACGAATCCACGATACGCCGTGTGTTGTCCGAGCTGGAGATCAAGGGAAGCGAATCGAAGCTCTCCGATGGGAAAATCTTGATTCGCCTTCCGGAGCCTTTGTCCAAGGAACAAAACCTCGTACATCTGCTCGAGCGCTGCGACCCGTCCCGTCCCATCCAGTCGGCCTTTTCGATTACTCGATTGGAGGCCTACGCTCGGGTTGGAGGCTCTGAGCTGGATTTCTTTAGAGCCTACAAAGAGCTTGAATGAAGTATCGAGGGGGCTGGGAGAAGAAATATGGTAGTAACAAATAAGTAGACAGAATATACATTATACGAAGTTAAGACTGTGGCAAACTAATTGATCAGGATGCCCACCATTGTCAGTTGAGAAATCATCGAATTTTGATCGAGGCGCCGAAGCTAGCGGGGAGACTTGGTACGGTGTTGAGAGTGTCTTGCGGCAAGCCGATCCCGACGGCGAAGACGACCATGTATAAGGCAACACCGGAATTATAGGTGTTGTTGTTGCCGCTAGTGGCGATAGTACCAGAGCTTGCAGAACTATAGGTGTTTCCATCGTAATCGTTATCGGTCGGATTTGAAGCAGTAAAGTCGGCCAGGTTAGTACCTGATGGAGGATTAGAAAAATACTTGTGGGTGTAGGATCCGCTGGATGGATATGCAGCCCTGTAGAGGTTGGTTGTCAGGCTAGAACCGTCATAGCCATAGGTAGTGTGAACGGTCCAGTCGGACGTTGAAGGAATAGCGACCACATAGGTGATGGAACTCTGTTTATAGGCGGGGTTCGAAAACCACAAGAGCGGCGTATTGCCGCTTGACGTGCTGCTGTCATACATCCGGTTGAACTTGTACGTATTGATCATAGAGTACAAAACCGAGTCCGGTGCGGCACTGGATGATGCTGCCAAGGCTTCTATCGACTGACGGTCATACTCGGCCTTATTCCAATCCGCATAGCAGCGATAGTAGAGTTCGTAACCCTTGAAATCGCTCGTGTTGTTCGAAGTATTATGGTAAAAAGTCAGAGTAGTCGAAGCGCTACTTGCAGTCGTCGCATTGGGCGGGTAGTAGTACGGCACCGACTCGATGCCGCAGCTTCCCATGACGGAAAGAGGCAGCAGCGAGGCCGATGCGAAAAGTGCCGCTCGAAGCAGGATCAGGGCACGGCGGGGTAGCCGTCGGACTCCGCGAGGGAGGGCCCCCTCCCCTCGCGGCTGTCGGTCACGTGCCCCGCCGGCCAAGGGCTTCGAGCGGCGGCGGCGCGAGATCTTCGAGACAATCGACCAACTCATAGATGAGCACGGGCTTGTTCTTGCCCTTGACGCGGATGTTGTCCAGCTCGCGGACGATGAACTTGTCCTTGACCAGACCGTAGGTGAACTCGCTGATGATGATGTTGGTCCCATACTCTTTGTTCGTTCCCTCGAGCCGGGCTCCGAGATTGACGTTGTCGCCCATGAGCGTGTAGTTCATCCGCGTGGGACTGCCCATGTTGCCGACGGTCATGATGCCCGAATTGACGCCGATGCCGATGTTGATCCGTACGGGCTCGGGCCAGGCGTCGTTCAGTTCCTTGAGCCGCCGCATCTGCCTGAGCGCGCACGTGCAGGCCCGGACGGCGTGATCGACCTGAGGCAGCGGCGCTCCCCAGAAGCACATTACCTCATCGCCGACGTATTTATCCAGATAGCCGCCGTATTCCAGGATCACATCGGTCATGGCCGTGAGGTAGACATTGAGATGGTTGACCAGTTCCTGCGGGGACATGCTCTCGGATAAGGTCGTGAAGCTGCGGATATCGGAAAAGAGGACGGTCAATTCCTTGTCGACGCCGCCGAGCTCGGGCGGATTGTCGACGAGCTGATCGACGACCTTGGGGCTCAAGTACTTGCCGAAGGTTTCGCGGATCATGCGTTTGTCGCGCTCTTCGGTCATGGCGCGGTAAACCACGATGGCGATGAAGGTGAATATCATGGCGATCGCGGGAGATGAGAAATTGACGATGCGCGAATCGCCGTCGAAAACCATGGCGGTGGCCAGGAAGAAGCCGGCGATGAGGACGAGGGTGGCGAAGAAGGAGAAGACGGTCTGCAGTCGCGAGGTCATGAAGGCGACGAGGAATGTCAGGCCCGCGAGGAAAATGATGTCCATCCAGACCGGAACGGGGACGAGGAAGTTGTCCATGATGATGGTATTGAGGGCATTGGCGTGCACTTCGATGCCGTACATGATGCCGAAGGGTGTGCGCTTGTCGTCCGAAGCCATGCCCTGGGCGAAGGCGCCTACCATGAGAATTTTGTTGGCCGCCGCCATGGATCGCCGCCACGTGTTCGGATTCGGGCCGGGAGCCTTGTCGGCGTACCCGGAATAAGGCCGCACCGTGTAAGTCTGGATGCCGTCGGGAGAGTCGCTCGAAGCGGGGCCCATGAAGTTGATGAGCATCTGGCCGTTGGCATCGATCGGAATATCGATGAAGGGAATTAGCCTTTTGACTCCCGCCTTGATCAGATTGCCATCCTTGTCGTAGGTGTCGGGCGTAACCTGGATCGAGTACGGCTCCCGCTCGCCGGTGTCGGGATTGTAGATGGTCGGCGAAGGGATGCGCAGGTATTTCCCGATCACGACCTGGACGTCGGAGTAGCTCTTTCCGAAGTAATTCAGGGCCAGGGAAAGGGTGATGGCCGGCACGAAAGTATCTTTGATTTTGCGGACGATGTAGTACCCGGAGGAGCCGTCGCCTAGGCTGGAATCGATCTTGAGAGGCGCCTTGGCCGCCATTTCGCGTTTGAGTTTGTCCAGACCCGCCTGCGTGAGCGGTGTCGGGATGTTGTGATAGACCTGATTCCTGTCCATCCACGCGAGACGTTCATAATTTGCCGAGTCGACCGTAAAACCAGGCTTGAGATCGTCCAGCCTCAGCGTATCCTCGATCGTGCTGATCTTGGCGATGATAGGCTGCTTCCTGAAGACCTTGTCCCGATCGGCTATGTAGGTCGCATGACCGTAGCCGTCCGCCACGGCGCTGAAGCGGGCGAGCGGCGGATCCGCGCTCTGGAAGCTGAGCATGTCCTGCCACGGCCCTTTCACGTTGCGCAGGCTGCCGAAGCGCTGATACAACAGATTTTCCCGAGCGGCCAGGTCGGCAGCCTGGGCTGAGTCGTTGGCCACCGCCTCCAGGCTGGTTTCCAGGAACACTCTGCCGGATTCCTTGATGGCCGATTCGAGCAGATCGTCGTCCTTGGGCTGATCGGTGGGGTCGTTGAAGAAGATATCCATGAGCAGCGCGTTCTCGCGCTGCTTGGGATCCTTGATCCGGGAGAAGGCGTCGATGAGGTCGGCGTGACGCGATCGCGGAAAGGGCCAGCGCCCGTACTTATTGAGCGTATTGCCGTCGATCCCGATGATCATGATGTCGTCCGAGATCTTGGGATTGCGCTGGGCGAACACCGAACCTTCCTGCAGGGATTTTCCGCGATGGTAATCCTTGAGTCGGAAGCGCGTATCGAGCACCCGCATCTCGGTGGTCTGCAAGAGGCCCGTAGCGTAGGTGATGACGAGCATTGCGGCGACGACTGCGGCGGCTATGACGAAACCGAATATCCTGGTTTCGAGGAATTTCGCGCGCTTCCTTGCCATTCATCGGCCTCCTTGCGGGGCAAATTTCATAACTAAAAGGGCCCGGGACATGCCCGGGCCGCCGTTTTCAGATGCGCTTGCGAACGATTTCCACGCTCCCGACGAGCGGATGGAAGCCGTCACATCCGGTCATTTCACCAAGCCTTGGGATCGCAAGGCAAGTATACGGTCCTTGGCGAGCTTTGTCCAATCGTCATTCGGATAGCCGGCAACGATTTTCTCGTAGTAGCCGACGGCAGCCGTGTAGTCCTTCGATTCCTCGGAGATCCGTCCGAGGGCGAAATACGCGTGCACGACGCCAACCGTATTCTTGCCGTACTTGGCGAGCAGCGTCTTGTAGTAGCCCGCGGCCTTATCATCGGCGCCTCTCTCTTCGGCGGCTGCCGCAGCGCTCTGCAAAGCTATCGGCGCGAGGAAATCGTTTTTCAGGAGATTGGACGCGGCGGCCCATTCCTTCTCGGCTCCTGCCCAGTCTTTCGCGGTCTCATCCAGCTGGGCCTTGATCGCATGCGCCTTCTGGGCGGCATAGAGCTTCGGCCACGAGACTATGATCTTGTCGAGCGATGCCGTCAGGGTCTTCTCGAGAGCGGCTTTTTTCGTCTGGTCCTGTTCGCTCTGATAGGTGGAAAGTTCGTTCTCGGCATTTTCGATGGCGAGCGTCGAGTCCTTCATCTGGGATTCCGTGACGGCGGTCCATATCGCCACGGCGATGACGACGACGATGACCGCTCCGAGAATGCCCAACAGCACAAGGCGGAATCTCCGCAGGAAATCCGCTACATGATGGGTAATGTGCTGCTGCTCCTCCGACTTGGCTTTTGCAGAACGTGGTGCGTTGTTCATGTGTATCACTCCTTGGGATTTACTATGTCCAGTTCCTTGATCAACCGCGAAAGATAGGTTCTTTGGATGGAGAGAATTTTCGCCGTCTCCGTCTGGTTCCAGCGGTTATCCTCGAGAGCCTTGCAGATGAAATGCCGCTTGAAGATGATCAGGGCTTCCTTGAGGCTCTTGCCGCGATACTCATCCGTCTCGACGGCGACAGCGCCGAGCAGCAGGTCGCGCGGCGCGATGCGGGCATCCTTCGCGATGACCACCGCCCGTTCGACGGCATTCTCGAGTTCGCGCACATTGCCGGGCCACGAATACGAGAGCATGAGTTCCATGGCGGCCTCGGTGAAGCCGGTGAAACGCTTGTTCGTCTCGCGCGAAAATTTCTTCAGGAAGAAATCGGCGAGAGCCGGAATATCCTCCTTGCGTTGCCGAAGCGGAGGGACATGAATGGGCAGCACGTTCAGGCGATAGTAGAGATCGGAGCGGAACTCCCCTTTGTTGACCAGCCCCTCGATGTCCTTGTTGGTGGCGGCGACGATGCGCACGTCGACGGTGACACTGTCGCTCGATCCGACGCGCTCGAAGCTCTTCTGCTGGAGCACCCGCAGAAGCTTGGCTTGGAGCTTCAGGGGCAGATCGCCCACTTCGTCGAGGAAGATGGTGCCGTGGTCGGCCAGCTCGAAGCGTCCCTTGCGATTCTGTACGGCGTCGGTGAAGGCTCCCTTGACGTGACCGAATAGCTCGCTTTCGAGCAAGCCCTCCGGGAGGGCGGCGCAGTTGACGCGGACGAAAGGCGCTCCGGAACGAGAGGAGCAAAGATGCACTTGCTCGGCGAATAGCTCCTTGCCGACCCCGCTCTCGCCGAGGATGAGAACGGACGAATCCGTCTTGGCCACCTTGCCGATGAGTTCGAGCTTTTCAAGGATGAGGGGGGACTGAGCGATCAGGCTATGCCAGCCCTTGTCGGCCTCGACCTTCTCTCTGAGGTAGTGGATCTCATCCTGGGCCTTTTCAAGATGGCGGGCATTTTCGATCGCCAGGGCGGCCTGCACCGCGAACACTTCCATCCAATCCAGGTCTTCCTGGGTGAAATACTTCTTTTGTCGCTTGTTGAGGATTTCAATGACGCCGACGGTCTCCTCGCGCACGCGCATGGGGACCGCCAGGATGGAGAAAGTGGGATAGCCTATCGATTTGGAGATATCCGAATAGAAGCGCGAGTCGGTATCGACATCGTTGACGATGAGCGAGCGCCCGTGCATGGCAACCCAGCCCGCGATACCTTCGCCCGGATTGAGGAGGAAACGCTTGGCTTCCCGCCCCTTGGGCCCGAGCGCGATTTCGAACCGCAGCTTGCCCGAGTCGCGGTCGACGAGGATGAGCGAGGAGGCCTCACCCTCGGTGAGCCGCGTGGCGGATTCGAGAATTTGCGTCAGCAGCGATGTCGCGTCCCCGTATTTCGAGTTGATCAGGGCGCTGATTTCTATGAGCGTCCCGAATTTCGCGGGATCTATGACGTCGAACATCGCAGCTGCCGCCGCATGACCCCGACCAAGCGCTCGCGCGCCTAGTCGGTTTTTCTGCCGCCGTCCTTCTCCTTGAGGATGTCGCCGAGAGTGTATCCCTCGCTCGAATCATCCTGCATGAACCGCGACATCTCTTCGCGCTGCTGGCGCCTGACGAGGTCGCGGATGGAGAGGCCGAGTTTCTGTCGTTCCGGACTGAGTTCGATGACCAGAGCCTTCACCGGCATGCCGGCAGCAAAACGCTTGAGAGCATCGTCGTACTGCTCGTCCTTGTTCTCGGAAAGGTCCTGTTTCTTGATGAGACCGTCGATATCGCCCTGAACCTTGACGAAGACCCCGAAATCGGTCACTGAGGACACGACGCCGTCCACCGTGGAGCCCACGCGGAAGGCTTTGGCGAAGGAACGCCAGGGATCCTCGGAAAGCTGCTTGACGCCGACCCTGATGTTGCGGTCCTGGGAGTCGCTCTCGATGACCATGACTTCGATCTCCTGGTCTACGGCGAGCTCGGAAGCCGGGTTCTTGACGTGCTTGGTCCAGGAGAGATCGTCGATATGGAGGAAGCCATCGATGCCTTCTTCGAGCTCGACGAAGGCCCCGACGGCGGTCAGCTTGACGATTTTCCGGGTGAGCCGCATGCCCACCGGGTACTTTTCGGAAACCTGGTCCCAGGGATTGTCCTGCACCTGCTTGAGGCCGAGCGAAACCTTGCCAGCCTGGAGGTCGTAGTTGAGCACCATGCATTCGACTTCGTCGCCGACATGGAGCATCTCCTCGGGCTTGCGGACCTTCCGCACCCAGGAGAACTCGGAGATGTGGGCGAGGCCCTCGATCCCTTCCTCGACCTCGATGAAGGCGCCGTAGTCGGTGAGCTTCGTGACCTTGCCGTGCACGACGTCGCCGATGTGGTAGCGCTCTTCGAAAGTGGACCAGGGGTCGGGGGTGAAATGCTTGAGGGAGAGGTTGATCCTCCGCTCTTCGGGCTCCATGCGGATGACCTTGAGCTCGATCTCCTGCCCCTTCTTGACGAAATCCTTGGGCCGAGTGACGTGGCCCCAGCTCATGTCGTTGATGTGCAGAAGCCCGTCGAAACCGCCGAGATCGATGAAGGCTCCGAAGCTCGTGAAGCTCTTGACCTCGCCCTTGACGGTGTCGCCGATCTGGGTGCGCTGGAAGAAGTCTTCGCGGCGTTTCTCGATATCCTCTTCCATCCACTTGCGGCGGTTGAGAACGATGTTGACCTTTTTCTCGGAATACAGCCGCTCAAGATAGAACTCGGACTTGAGGCCGATGAGATTGTCGCCCTTCTCGATTCTCTGCACGTCGGCCTTGGATGCGGGCAGGAAGCCGCGCAGGCCGTGGCCGAGATTCACCTCGAAGCCGCCCTTGATTTCCTTATCGATCTGACCCTCGATCGGCTGATGATCCTTGAATGCATTGGCGACGGCTCGCCAGTACATCTTTTCGTCGGCCTTTTTCTTGGACACGACGATTTCGCCCGAATGGGTCTCTTTTTTGACGAGTATGACGCTGACTGTTTCACCGACCTTCGGCGGGTTCTCGCCGAACTCGATGATGGGAATCTTCCCCTCGGATTTGTAGCCGACGTCGACGAAAACGAAGTCATTGGTGATCTGTATGACGTGACCGTCGACGAGATCCCCCTCCTCCAGCCCCTCAAGGCTCTTGAGGTACTGCTCCTGCAATTGTGTTTGGATGTCGTCCTTGGAGGGGACAGCGGCACCCATTTCCACTTCCTTAGCGCCCATGTGTTTCCCTTATATGAAGAATTTTCCCGTATACTTTGTCATAAACTTCCTGTATGGTCAAGCCTGAGCTATCCAAATAGAAGGCATCCGGGGCGATTTTTAGGGAACCGACCGACTTGGATCGATCTATGGCGTCGCGCATTTCGATATTGCGCTCGATTTCCTCGAACGACGCCTCGCTGACACCTTGATTGTACCTGCGCAGTGCGCGCGATTCGGGGCTGGCGTCAAGGTAGAACTTGGACTCGGCCTCGGGAAACACTACGGTCGTCATGTCGCGTCCTTCCACGACCGCGTCCGTGGCGTCGGCGATGGCGCGCACATGGGCGTTGACTATCTCCCGCAGGGGGGGGATGGCGGAAATTTGCGCGACCACGGCATCGACTTTCGCGGAGCGGAGCTCGTCGTTGACATCGCGGCCGTCAAGGTGGAGCCGCCCTCCGCGATACTCGATCGAAGCCGAGCGGGCGCATTCGAGCACGGCTTCGATGTCGGATGGATCGCCCGAACACTCGAGGAGACGCAGGGTCATGGCCCGATAGATGCTTCCCGAGTTGACGTAGGCGAAGCCCAAGGCTTCGGCGATCATTCGCGCGATGGTGCTCTTGCCGGACCCGGCCGGGCCGTCGATGGCGATTATCATGCAACAACTCCGAATCAGTGACGCTGACGCGATTGGCTGGACCTGGGCGAAGACGGGTCCTGAGGGCGACTCCCCTCGCTTCCTCGGTATTGGGAAAGAGCGCGCAGCTCTTCCGGCCTCAAATCCCGAAACGAGCCCTCTGCGAGATCCCCGAGCTGGAGGGGACCGATCCGCACGCGGCGAAGGCTCAAGGCGCGGCGGCCGAAGCTTTCGAGGACGCGTCGAATTTCCCTGTTCCGGCCTTCGAGGAGCACGACACGGGCGGAGGATGGACCCGTTCTACGGAGGCTTTCGGCCTTGTAGACAAGGCCGTCGATTTCGACGCCGCGAGGGAAATCGGCGAAGAACTCGTCGGGCAAGGGAGCATCGGCCTGCAATTCATACTCTTTGTCGATGCCGCCCGAGGGATGGACAAGCCGAGAGGCCAGTTCGCCGTCGTTGGTGAAAAGCAGGAGTCCGGCGGACCACTGATCCAATCGACCGACATTGTAGACTCTTTCCGCGACGGCGGCCTTGAGCAGCTGCACCGCGAGGGGGCGGCCTTCGGGATCGGACATGGCGCAGATGTAGCCGGGAGGTTTGTTGAGAATCAGGTAGCGAAGCCGCTCGCGGGCGGCCACGGGACGGCCGTCGATCTCAACATGATCATCCGGGCCCACCTTGGTGCCCAGTTCCATGACGCGCAGGCCGTTGACCGAGACGCGGCCTTCGGTGATCACCCGTTCCGCGGCACGGCGAGAGGCGACTCCGGCCCTCGCCAGGTACACCTGGAGGCGAATCCGTCCATCATCTTCGTCAGGCATTCGGTTCGGCCTCCGGGGAGGCATCCTCGGACTCGAGGTCGAATCGCTCCCGCTCGATTTCGTCGAGCTTGGGGAGATCCGCGATGCTCCCGAGCCGGAAGTACTTGAGGAATTCCTTCGTGGTTCCGTATTGGCTGGGCTTCCCGGGTGCGTCTTTCTTCCCGACTTCCTTTACGAGTTCCCTTTCGAGGAGAAACCGCATCATTCCGTCGACCGAGACTCCGCGTATGGCTTCGATTTCGGCCCTGGTGATCGGCTGAGAGTAGGCTATGATGGACAAGGTCTCGAGGGCCGCGCGGGACAGCCGGGAATCGTTTTTCTTGCCGTACCGGTCTTTGAGCGATTCCCAGAGATCGGCCTTGGGAGCGAGAATCCATCCACCGCCCGAATGGAGAGGCTCGAGTCCATGCGATGGCGACGCGCGCTCCTCGACGAGCTGTTCGAGCGCCTTGTCGACGATCTCCCGCGCCAGACCGGAAATGCGCGCGATGCTGCCCTCGTCGAGCGGCTCGGACTCGAGAAAGAGGATGCTCTCGATGAGGGCTGCTTCCCTGTCAAGCCTGAGTTCCATGTTCCTCCTGCGCACTGTACGCTCGTATCACGATATCTCCGAACAGCCTATGCTGAAAGATCGAAATCACCTTGTACTTGACCGCTTCCAGGATGGCGAGGAATGCGCAGACGACGTCCATCGTCGAGCGGGATCTGGTGATCAGATCCGTGAAGGCGAAGGACTCGCGTGACTCCAGAAGCTCGTGGATGAGAGCCGTTTTTTCGTTGATCGACACCTCTTCGTACAGATCGATGATCCGCTCGGAAGAGAGATTCGATACGAGGCCCGAGAAGGATCGGAGCAGATCCCAGACGTCTATGCGCTCCCAAAGCTCCTCCTCCACCGCGAAAGGAAGGGGGCGCTGGATCTTCTTGCGCTCGACTATCCACTCGACTTCCATCTCCTTGCGTTCCATGAGATCGGAAAGCCGCTTGAAGCGCTGGTATTCGATGAGCTTCTCGATGAGTTCGCGGCGCGGGTCTTCGAACTCGCCTTCCATGTCCGTCTCGAGGGGAAGCAGCATGCGGGACTTGATATACAGAAGGCTCGCCGCCATGGAGTAGAAGCCTGTCAGATCGTCGAGGTCGACGCCTTCGTCTCCGTCGAGAAAGCCGAGATACTGCTCGGTGATCGAGGCTATGGGTATATCGTAGACGCTCACCTCGTTCTTGCGGATGAGAAAGAGGAGGAGGTCGAGCGGACCTTCGAAGTCCTTGAGCCTGAAGAGCCTGCCCTCTCCGGCGGTCTCAGGTTCCTTGGCGATTTCGGTCATCAGATGTACAGGCGATCATAGCGGGGGGCGTGCACAAGGTAAATACCCTGGGGGGGGAGAGATTCGACGATGGCGAGCAGCGGCTCGCCCGTGGCGGGGTGAACGAGATCGGGGGCGAGCTCGAGCAGGGGCAGGAGGACGAATTTCCTCTCGGCCAGGCCGGGATGCGGGATAATGAGATCCGGCTCTACGACGAGCAGCTCGTCGTAGAGGAGTATGTCGATATCCAAAGGGCGAGGACCTTTCGGCCGCTCTTTCCCGCGGTCGCGGCCGAAATCGGCCTCGATGGCATTGACCGAGCGCAGGAGCTCCCGAGGCGAGCTGTCCGTGCGTCCGCAGGCCACGGCGTTGACGAAATCGGGCTGATCCGCGACATACCGGGCCCGCGAGCGCCACAAGCGCGACAGGCGGGCCTCATCGAGAATCGCTTCGAGGCGCCGGAAGGCGGCAAGGACCGTGTCGGCGCTGTCGCCTTGATTCGCCCCGAGGCCCAGATAGACGAAAGCCATGAGCTAGAAAAGGCCCTCTTCCTCCGCGGGAGGCGCAGGCCGAGCCGGCGCGGGACCCGTCTTGGCCTGGCGGGCGGGAGCCTTTCGGACGGGCTCGGCGACCGGGGCGGGCCTTTCGGCGACGGATGCCACGCCCGCAGCGGTGGCGGGAGCCTTGCTTTCCTCGGGATGCTGGACAGCGAAGACCAGCTCGCGGACCCGCTTCTCGATCTGGGCGGCGGCGTCGGGATTCTGCTCGATGTAGAGCTTGGCGTTGTCCCTGCCCTGCCCCACCTTTTCCTCGCCCCAGGTATACCAGGCGCCTTTCTTGTCGATGATGTTGTACTTGACCGCGGCGTCTATGAGCGAACCGGACCAGGAAATGCCCTTGCCGAACATGATCTCGAGCTCGACTTTGCGGAAGGGCGGCGCGCACTTGTTCTTGACGACCTTGACCCTGACTTTGTTGCCTACGGCCTCTTCCTCGCCCTTCTCGATCGTTTCGACCTTCCGGACCTCGAGTCGCACGGAAGCGTAGAACTTGAGGGCGTTGCCGCCCGTGGTCGTCTCCGGATTGCCGAACATGACGCCGATCTTCATGCGGATCTGATTGATGAAGACGAGGATGGTCTTGCTCTTGGACAGGGTGCCGGTGAGCTTGCGAAGGGCCTGGCTCATGAGGCGGGCCTGCAGGCCCACGTGGGCGTCGCCCATGTCGCCTTCGATCTCGGCCTGGGGAGTGAGGGCCGCGACGGAATCGATGACTATGATGTCGACCGCGCCCGAGCGGATGAGCGACTCGGTTATGTCGAGAGCCTGCTCGCCGTTGTCGGGCTGGGAAACCCACAATTCGTCGACGTTGACGCCCAGATTGCGCGCATAGACCGGGTCGAGGGCGTGCTCGGCGTCGATGAAGGCGGCTATGCCGCCCTTCTTCTGCGCCTCGGCTATGGCATGGAGGGCGAGCGTCGTCTTGCCCGAGGATTCCGGGCCGTAGATTTCGATGACACGGCCGCGGGGATAGCCGCCGACGCCGAGGGCCTCGTCGAGGAGAATGGAACCCGAGGGGATGGAATCTATGCCCACGGCATTGTCGTGGGAGCCGAGCTTCATGAGCGAGCCCTGGCCGAATTGCTTTTCGATCTGGAGTCGGGCAGCATCCAGGGCCTTGAGCTTTTCGTCCATATCCACAATGCCTTGTGCCGTCTCTTTCTTTACCATACTTCCTCCGATGTCTCTACGCTCGCACTCGGCCGCCGCGATTGAAGCGAAACTATACTACGATTCGAGGGGAATTTGAAGCCGCCGGGAAGCTTTTGCCTGTAGCCGGCCATCGTTGAACACGGACATGCCTTTGGCGGAAGCTCCTTCGCGTCGCGCTTTGCCGCGGCTTCATCTCACGTTTTCCTGAAAATCTCGAGCGGAGGAAGCCGGGCGGCGCGGCGCGCCGGAAAGAGAGAGGCGAGGATACAGACCAGGAGACTCGCTCCGGCGACCAGGAGGAGTTCGGGAAGCCTGAAATGGACGGGAATGCGCTCGAGGTAATAGGCGGGATCGAGGAGATGCAGGTGCGGCGGCATGGGAGAGCGTGCGAGCCAGGCGCCGACATCGGCCACGGCGTTTACGACCGCCTCCATGCCCGCTATGAGGTCGTTGACGCGCCAGGCCAAGAGCGACCCTATGGCGAGTCCGAGCAGGGTTCCCAGGCCTCCCGTGGCCAGGCCCGCCAGGAGGAACACGAGGCCTACGGCCGAGGAATCGGCTCCCGCGCTTTTCAGGATCGCGATCTCTCTCCTGCGTTCGAGCACGAGCATGACGAGGGCCGAGCCCACATTGATGGCGGCGACCGCCACAGCGAGGGTCATCACGAGCAGGAGCAAGGCTCGCGTCGTCTGGAAGGACTTGAAGAGATTGAACTCGATCTGGGTCCAGGGACTGACGTTCCATTCGGGACCCACGACGAGCTGGACCGCGGACGCGACCCGAGCGAGTCCGTGGTAGGGGTCGGCGGTCTTTATGCCGATGAAGGCCCGGGAATCGTCGGGCGCCAGGATCCGAAAGCCCGCGTCGATGGAGACGAAGGCCCACAGGGCGTCGAGCTCGCGGTAGCCTGCCGAGACTATGCCGCGGACCCGGAAAAGCGAGACCTTGGGAATGGGCGTTCGGCCGCTCATGGCTCCGTCTCGCGAGGTGACTATGCTCACGAGATCGCCCACGCGGGCATGCAGATTCCGGGCGAGGGCCTCGCCCAGGAGAATGTCGTTGCCGCTCTTCAGGCGCAGGTTGCCGTCGAGCGCGCGCAGATAGGCTCGGGTCCCGCGGTCGGCCAGGAAGGCCGGATCGACCGCGCGAACGAGAGCGCCGGCTGTCCTCGAATGATCGAGCGCGACGGCGGGACCCTGCATCTCGGGATACGCGCCCGTGACGCCGCGGACGCCGGCGATCGAGACAGCAGCGCGGCGAAGCTCGCCCAAGGAATTGTCGAGGTAGGGAAGAGCCTCGAGATGATAGGTTCCGGTCTCGATGTAGCGCGAGGTGATCCCTTGGATCATGCCGTCGGCCACGACGAGCACGACGACGAGCGGCACGAGGCTCAGGGCCACGCCGGCGACCGCCCCGCGCATATAGCGTCTGCCGCGGCGATCGGCCTCGGACTTCCGGCCGAAGAGCGTCCGGCGGGCCAGGAATATCAGCGGTCCGGCCCTCATGTTCGGCGAAGCTCCCCGCTTGACAATTCGTAGCGGATATCCGCCGCCTCAGCCAGCTCGCGGTCGTGGGTGGCCAGGATCAAGGTGGCGCCGTAGCGGGCCGAGAGTCCGAAGAGGACCTTGCGCACGTTGCGCGCGTTCGCCGCATCCAGATTGCCGGTAGGTTCGTCGGCGAGCACGAGGCCCGGCGAATTGACGAGGGCCCGCGCAATCGCCGCGCGCTGGCGCTCGCCGCCCGAGAGCTGCGAGGGGAAATGGTGGAGCCTCGATCCGAGTTCCATGTCCTCGAGGAGGATACGGGCCTTCTCGAAAGCCTGCGCGCGAGACTCTCCGTGCATGTAGGCCGGCAGCGCCACGTTCTCGAGCGCGTCGAAATCCTTGAGCAGGTAGTGGAACTGGAAGACGAAGCCCACGGACGCGGCGCGGAACTCGGCGAGCTTCCGTTCGGGAAGCTCGGAGAGGTTCCATTCGCCGACGCGGAGCTCGCCCGAACTGGGACGGTCGAGCCCTCCGAGAATCGAGAGGAAGGTGCTCTTGCCGCTTCCGCTCGCGCCGGTGATCGCGACGCTCGCTCCCGAGTCGGCGGAGAAGTCCAGGCCGCGGAGGACATGCAGCTCCTCTGCGGCGCTCGCGAAGACCTTGCCCAGGCCCCGGCAGGAGACGAGAGGCTCACTCATAGCGAAGCACCGCCGCAGGCTCGAGGCGGGAGACCGATTTGGCCGCGATGCCCGCCGACAGCACCGCGGAGAGCACCGCCGCGGCGAAGATGAAGAGCGTCTCGGGGAACAGGATTCGCACGGGCACCTCCACGAGATAGAAATATTGCGGCGAGAAAACCTGGAAATTCCCGCCGGCGGTCACGCCCCTGAGATGGGCGAGGAGCCGGACCGCCCCGTTGACGAGGGCCGAAGCCGCGGAGAAGACATCGTTCACGTTGACCGCGATGAAGAGGCCGACGATGAGTCCGGCCAGGGCCCCCCCCGCTCCGATGGCCAAGCCGTCCAGCATGAAAGTCCACCGCACCGATTCCGAACGCGAGCCCAGGGCGCGGAGCACCGCGATGTCCTCCATGCGCTCGGCTACGGTGCGCCGCATGGCATGGTAGATGTTGACGCCGACGACGAGGAAAATGAGGCCGATGAGGAGCATCATCAGGCTCTTCTCGGTGCGGAGCGCGCCGAAGAAGGCGCGATTGTAGTCTCTCCAGCTTTCGATGTCGGCGTTCGGGATGCCGTAGACCGAATGCAGGCGCTCCACGAAGGCCGCGTCGGCGTAGCGGTCCTTCAGTTTTATGCCGTAGATGTAGGGGACGGGGCCGGTCTCCGGGAATATCCCTCCGGCTTCCGAGAACGGGAGAAAGGCGAGGCCCGCATCGTAGTCATAGTATCCGGAGCGGAAAATTCCGGCGATGCGCAGGCGTATGGTCTTGGCCTCCACGCCTTCGGCGGCGCTGGCCGTGACGACCAGGAGTTGGAGGAATTGCCCCGGCCGCAGGTCGAGCTGGCGAGCCAGTTCCGTGCCGATCACTATGCCTCCCCCCGGGGGAAAGAGCGGCCCCTCGAGGCCGAGGGCCGGAAGGAGGGCCGGGTCTCGCCGCGCCGCATCGGATGGAAGGGCTCTGAGCTCGATGGCCTGGCTCCGACCGTCCGGCGAGCGCGCGAGACAGCGGGTCTCGGCGAAGGGCAGCACGCTGCGCACCGCGGGGTCGGCTGCGATCCGAGCGGCGAGCGCCTCGTCGGGGCCGCCGCTGCGGTCGGCTTCGACCCGGACATGGAAGGAGGCTATCTCCAGTATCGAATCGATGAAGCCCAGCTGAAAGCCGTTCATGACGCCCAGGACGACGATGAGGGCCGCGACGCCGATCGCGATGCCCGAGGCCGCGAAAAACGACGAGGCCGAGCCTCCTGACTCGCGGCGCGAGGCGAACCAGCGCCGGGAGACGAACAAGATCCAGCGGCGGCGACTCATGGGTATTTCCTCGTCCAAGCGACTTTGCCGTCGACAAAGAACTCTTCCTCGACTTTCCTGCCCTGGGAGAATCTGACCCGTACGAACATGGCCCCGTCGTTGAAGAGCTCTTCCACCCTGTCCTCCCCCGGCCGCAGGATGATTTTGCTGAGGGTCCCGTTGCTTCGGTATTCCTCGCGCTCGAGCACGCCGGTCGCGCCGTAGGCGAGACGGCGAGAGAGGAGCTCAGGCCCCTCTCTGCTGCGCTCCTCCACGAGCCGCCCCGAGGAATCGTAGCGGTAGTCGCTGCGCGAGATGCGGCCCGTCGCGCCGTCCACGACGACGACGAGGGGCCTGCCGGCCGCATCGTAGTCGGTGCTGCGCGTCTGTCCGCTCGCCGCGTCCTTGACCACCGTGCGGCTGGGCAACGGGCCCCGGCCGTAGCTGTCGCCGCGGGTGGCGATAGGCTTTCCGTCCTCGGCCGTGACGCTCAGGACCGGGCGACCCTGCGGATCGTAGCGGACGAGGGACAGGGTTTTCCCTTGGATCGTCCACGAGGCCAGAGGAGGCGAGCCGGAGTCCAGCATTCCGGCCGAGGAATCTCCGAAAGACCCGCTGGCGTCGACGCGCAGAAGGCCGCCCGAGGTGTCGTAGACGTAGACGAGCTCGCCGACGACCGCGCCCTCGGCATTGCGCATTTCGACACGCCTCAGCGCGCCGAGCGAACGGATGTAGCTGCGCGACTCCCAGAGCTTCCCCGCTTTGTAGAGGATATCCTCGAGGATCGCGGCATCGGGGGCGTAGACGCGCTCCTCGACGAGGACATTGTCGCGGAATAGCTTTTCGCGGCTTCCGCGCGGGTCGGGGCCGCGTTCTGTCCGATCCTCGGCCCCGAGGAGACTCGCGGCCAGGAGCAGCAAGGAGGCCGAGAAGAGGAGCCGGGCGGCCGCAGGCCTGAAGGATCGGTTCATAGTCCTAGGAAGCCGTCCAGGAAGCCGTCCAGCGAAAAGGGAGCTATATCGCCATACCCTTCGCCCGTGCCGACGAAGGCCGTCGGGAGCCCACACTCTTTCGCGAGGGCGATGGCCATGCCGCCCTTGGCGGTGGAGTCTTGCTTGGTCAGGACTACCCCGTCGATCCTGACGGCGCTCCCGAAAGTCTCGGCCTGGCGCAAGCCGTTCTGGCCGGTCGTGGAATCCACGACCAGGAGCCTGCGATAGTTGGCGCCTTCGGCCCGCGAAGAGACGATCTTGTCCATCTTGCCGAGTTCGCGCATGAGATCGTTGCGCGTATGCATGCGGCCGGCGGTATCGGCTATGACCAGATCCGCCCCGTCGGAGCGAGCCGCGTCGATGGCATCCCACAGCACGGCTCCGGGGTCGGCTCCGGGGGCCTGGGCCACGACGCGGATGCCGAGCCGCCGGCCGTGTATCTGCAGCTGATCCGCCGCGGCGGCCCGGAACGTGTCGCCGGCAGCGAGTATCACGCCCCGGGCCAGGGATTTCCGCATGAAGTAATCGGCGAGCTTGGCGCAGGTCGTGGTCTTGCCCACGCCGTTGACGCCGAGCATGAGGAAGATGTTGAGCTTGCCGGCCGCGGGAACCAGGTCGATCGAGCGGCCATGGCGCATGAGGATCGATTTGAGCTCCCTGCGGACGGCTTCGTCGCCGGCGATGCCTTTCTCGCGGCACGCGGCGCGCAATTCCTCGGCCGCGGAGATCGCGAGAGAGGGGCCCAGATCGCCTTCCACAAGCAGATCGGCGAGGTCGTCGAAAAGGCCTTCGTCCGACGCTTCCTTGCGGAACAGCGCTTTGATCCTATCGGCAAATGACATCGTGCTGCACTCCTAGCGGGTTGAATCGATATAGATGACGAGATGGATTATCGCGTTGATGGCGAGCGCGACGCTCGTGCCTATGGCGGCTCCGAGCGCCACCTGCGAGCTCTGGGCGCTGCTCGCCAGTCCGGGATCGCCCGTTCGGATAGCCGCTTCGGCGTAGCCGTTGGCGAGACCCGCGGTCAAGGCGGTGACGGGCACGGAAAGCACGAACCAGCCCAAGGAACCGTAGAACGAGTCCTTGGCCTTCTCGAACCGGCCGCCGGGCCCCAAGCCGTCCGACGGACGGAGATCGATATGGATCTCCGCATCACCGGACTTCGGCAAGACGGCTGTCCCGGGTTCGAAGCCGGGCGCGGAGGCGGAGGCGATGATCCGCGTCCCGTCGAGATCCACCGTGAGGGGTCCGGGCCCTTTCGGGAGAGAATCCAGCGATATCTGTGCGGCCGGCGGGGAAACGCTGACGACGGCTGTGCCGGTCTTCTTGGGATCGAGTCGCACATCGACCTGTTTCCACTCCCCCAGGTTGAGCTCGATCTGCGACTTGATCGGCACACAGCCCGGGGCCTCCACGCGCAGGACGATCGGTCCGGAGGAATAGCGGTAGATCGTCCTTTGCCCGATGGGAAGATAGTCGCCGTCGACGGCGATTCGGGCGGAATCCGGCGTCGGATCGACCACCAGCCGCGAGAAAGGCCTGCCGGCCGTCCATTCCTCGATCTTGCGCGCGAAGGAACGGGCCAAAGGCGAGGGATCCTCGATGGAACAGTAGCCGGTCCAGGTGAAGACATCCTTCCCCAGCTGCGCGTCGTAGCCTCTGATGACCGCCTCGGCGTAGCCGGATCGATCGCGGAGCGAACCGAAGACGAGAAGATCCACTTTGTTCGTCTTTGCCAAGGATGAAGGGATGCCGGAATCCGGATCGATCAAGCGGCCCTGCGAGTTGCCTTCCCAGAGCGCGCTCCGCATCGGCGCGTCGACGGAGGGCGACGGAGCCTGGCGCGCCGCGATGGACGACTCCAGCTTGGCCCTGGCCTTGGCCACGTTCTGATCGGCCGTGAGGAGCTGGGCCGCGCGCTGCGCCGGACTCGGCGAGGGATCGAGAAAGCGGAGGGCTCTGGCGTCGAGACTGCCGTAGAGCTCGCTCCCCGCGCCGAACCACTCCTGCAGGGCCGCATGCTCGGCGGCCGCGGCCCGATCCGCCGCGCTGCTGTGGCGCGGCGGCAGATCGGCGAGGTCGGCGGCTATCAGGAGGGGCAGGACCGAGCGAAGCGAGCCCAGGTCGCCGGTCGATGTGCCTATCGGCGACCTGAGCGAGAATTCGGCGAGACCGATGGTCCAGACGGCCGAAGAGGTCTGGGCGAATGCCGGAGCGGTGAGGAAGGCCGCGGCGAGACCGAGGCTCACGATGGAAAGCGCGAGCGGCCGCACACGATCCTCCGTTTAGAGCTCCTCGTCCTCATCGATGTCTTCCGTCGGGGAAGCCTTCCCACCCTGCCATTTCCAGCGCATGAACGACTCGATGAAGGGATCGATGTCGCCGTCCATCACCGCCTGGACGTTGCCGACCGAGAACTTGTTGCGGTGATCCTTCACCATCGTGTAGGGCTGGAAAACGTAGGAGCGTATCTGGGAGCCCCAGGCTATCTCCTTCTTTTCCGAGGCGAAGCGCGCGTTCTCCTTCTCCTTTTCCTGGCGGTAATGTTCGTACAGGCGGGACTTGAGGACGCTCAAGGCGACATCCTTGTTCTTGTACTGGCTGCGTTCGTTCTGGCAGGTCACGACGATGCCCGTCGGAAGATGGGTCATGCGCACGGCCGAGTCGGTCTTGTTCACCTTCTGTCCCCCCGCGCCGCCCGATCGATACGTGTCGATCCTGAGGTCCTCGGGACGGATATCGACCTCGATCGACTCGTCGAGCACGGGCAGGATGTAGACGGACGCGAAGGAGGTGTGCCTGCGGGCGTTGGCGTCGAAGGGGGAAATGCGCACCAGGCGATGGACGCCGGACTCGCCTTTCAGGTAGCCGTAGGCGAAATCGCCCTCGATCTCGAGGGTCGCCGACTTGATGCCGCCCTCGGATTCGAGGATATCCACGACTTCGGCCTTGAATTTGCGCCGCTCGGCCCAGCGCGTGTACATGCGCAAGAGCATGCTCGCCCAATCGCAGGCTTCGGTGCCGCCCGAGCCGGCATGTATGGACAGAAAGGCGCCCGAACGATCCGCCTCGCCGGAAAGCAGTTCGAGAACGATAGCCTTGTCGAAACGGGCGGAAACATCCTTGAAGGAGGCGCGGATATCGGACTCCATGGAGTCGTCGTTTTCGTCCATGGCCATCGCGAAAACCTCGTCCAGGGCCTCGGCATCGGTCTTGAGATGCGCCCAGGTTTCGAGGCGATCCCGGATCTGCTTGATGTCGGTCATGACGCGGCCGGCCTTGGCGGAGTCATTCCAGAAGGCCGGATCGGCGGTGAGCGCCTCTTTTTGCGCTATCTGCCGTTCGAGGGCCGCGGGGTCAAAGACGCCCCCAGATGTCGAGTATTTCTCCCCGGAGCGAGGAGATAGGCGTGGCGATGTCGTCGAGCATGGTTTCCTCCAAAGATAGTTTCGTTGCGCGCGCCGGGAAGCCGAAGCGCCTACTCGACGCCGATCGGCGGAGCTCGAGTCACTCGCGGGGGCGGGAGGGATCGCGGATGACGATCCTGCGCCAGCGGTTTTCCTTGAGCACGGTGAGCGCGAGAGTACCGTCGACGGGATACTGGTACAGGCGGACGGTGTCGTAGGAATCGGTGATGCGGTCTATATCGCGCTTCAGCGCCGCGAGAAGCTTGTCCGAGAGAGAATTGCACTCGAAACAGGCCTTCTGGACGCGTTCGAAACCGTACTGCGGCAGCAGATTGTAGATTGCCGCACGAGAATCCTCGCTTCCCATGTCGCACACCACCGCAACGAACATGGAAATATGGTAGCCGAAAAGAAATCGACAGTCAATTGAAGTCGAAGGGACCGTGGAACCGGCCGGCGCTCCGATTGACCCGTATACGCTCTGGAAGAAAAGGGCGCGATCCGATAATCATTATACTATGAGTAGAACGGCGCGCGTGATCCTGGCGGCTGTCGCGGCGGCGAGCCTGTCGGGGTCGGCTTTCCTTTATTGCCAGCAAGCGGCGGCGGTTTCGGTTCCCGATCGAAGCGGTTCGGAAGCCGTTTTCGCTCCCTTTCCCTCCCGCCTGATCGCGGAGGCGACGGACGGCGGAATCGGCCTAAGCTGGAAAGACTCGCCCGATACCGCCGGGGCCTACGCGGTCTACCGCTCGAAGGTCGCCATCGCCGCGGCCGATCTGGATTCGGCCACTCGTCTGGCCACGGTGCCGCGCGGCGTGCAGCAGTATCTCGACAAACCGGGCGATTCGGGGCGCTATTTCTACCTGGTTCTAGCCCTCGCCCCCGACGGCACGCCGTACAAGGTCGTCATACCGGCGCGCAACGAGACCTTGGTTCCTGTGGCTGCGCAGCCGCCGGCGGCGCAAGCGGCCGTACCGGCGCAAGCGGCGACGCCGGCCGTCCAGCCGGCCGCGGCTCCGAAGCCGCCCGAGGTCGATGCCCTGAGCGCCACGGTCAAGGGCGATGCGGTGATACTTTCGTACAAGCCCGCCTCGGCGGGAATGAACCTGGTGGCCTATCGCGGAACAGCCCCCCTGACGGAACCGACGGATCTGCTCGACGCCACCCTCATCGCCAGCTTCGCCGACAAGAACGGGACCTTTACCGACTATCCCGTCCCGGGAATCGACTACTGGTACGCCGTTCTCGGAGAAAACGACCTGAAGGCCGGGAGTATCGTCCTGTCTTCGGGTCACGATGTCACTTCGCAATCCGTCCGTGTCGCGGGGAGCGCGTCGGAGGCGGGATTCGCGGCCGCCATCCCCAAACCGAGGATGACGCCCCTGCCCTCCCTGGTGCTCACCCGGGCGCCCGAGGAAGGCGCGGCAGCCTTGCCTCCGATGCTTTCCCCGCCGCCCAGAGCCGCCCTCGATCCGGAGACGGAGAAGGCGATCGCTTTCCTTCTCGCAAGCCAGCCCCAGTCCGAGCCGAAAATGCCGACTCTCGCCATTCTACCCGAGGAAAGGACCAGCCCTTCGGGCGGAGAGGAGTACACGCTTTCCCTGATCGTTTCGGGGAAAGTCGCCGCCGGAGACTGGAAAGCCTCGATAGACGAACTCCGCTCCTACCTCTCGCTCAATCGCGGCCCAGCCGTGACCGCGCGGGCGCATTTCTATCTCGGCGAGGCCCTGACCCGGGCCGGAGCCTATCGAGATGCCTTCTTCGAACTGCTGACCGCCCGACAGAGCTATCTGGTCGAAACGAAACCGTGGATCGACTTCGTCCTCTATCGCCTGAGAAAAGACTGACGTCGTCCGCGCGTATCGGAGAGTCGAGCCGAGCGGACGACGACGGTGGCGGCGTCAAGCGTCACGGGAAGAACCGGTAGACGGTCGAATGGGCCCAGGGCTGCCCGGCGGCGAGAACCGCCGTCGGGAAATCGCTCTGGTTGGGCGCATCGGGGAAGAGTTCGGTCTCGAGGCAGAGACCGGCGTGCTTGCCGTAGGTCGAACCTCGTTTGCCGGGAATCCCGGAAAGGAAATTGCCCGTGTAGAACTGCACGCCGGGCATCGTGGTGGCCATGGTCATGCGCCTGCCGCTCGCGGGCTCCCGCAGCTCGGCGAAGTCCACGAGTCCCTCGCCTTCGCGGTCGATGACATAGCAGTGGTCGAAGCCGCCCGCCGCGGCTATATCGGCGCCTATCCGTTTCGGCTTGCGGAAATCGAAGGCGGTGCCGGCGAGGGGCGCGATGCCGCCCAGGGGCAGCATATCCTTCCCGACGGGTACGTAGCGCGAGGCGGCGAGCCGGAGCTCGTGATCGAGTATGTCGCCATTGCCCTCGCCTCGAAGATTGAAGTAGGCATGATTCGTGAGATTGACGATGGTTTCCGCGTCCGAGCGGGCCTCGAAGCGCGACTCCAGCCGGCCGTCGGCATCGAGCTTGTACAGCGCCTCGACCTCGAGGCGGCCGGGATAGCCCTCTTCGCCGCTCGGGCTCGTGCGCTTGAGCCGAAGCGCCGGACTCCCGCCGATTTCAGCGGCTTCGGCCTTCCAGATGTACTTGTCGAAGCCTTTCAGTCCGCCGTGGAGGTGATTGGCCCCATCGTTGGCCGCGAGCTCGTAGCGGGCGCCCGAGAGGGTGAAGCCGGCCTTCGCGATGCGATTGGCGAAGCGGCCCACAGTCGCGCCGAAATACGGATGCGGCGCGGCGAGTCCGGCCAAGGTCGAGGAGCCGAGAAGAATGTCGACGACTCCGCCCCTGCCGTCGGGAAGCAGCATGGATAGGAACGTGGCGCCGTAATCGCTGAAGGTCGCGACGAAGTCGCCGGCGCGGAGCGCGAAGAGGGAGGCTTCCTCTCCCGTGGAAAGAATTCCGTACGACAAACGCTGAATGGACATGCGCAGCTCCTCGTCAGGGCAGTTTGTAGTACATGCGGTAGAATTTCTCGAACCAGCGCGCGGGAATAAGCCGCTTGACTATGACCGCGAAACGCTCGAAGCCGGGTCCCACGGTGGTGCGGACGGGCAGGCGCGGCGCTTCGATGAGCTTGAAGACGAGTTTGGCGGCGACGAGGGGATCGAAGCCCTGGGATTCGTCGCGGACCTGGACGGCCATGGCCGGCTCGAAATACTTCTTGTAGGCGCTGGAGTCGTCGGCCTTCTTGACGTAGCGCCTCGCCGCCGTGAAGCCGGTGCGGAAGTCTCCCGGCTCGATGAGACAGGCCTGGAGGCCGAAGGGGCGGACCTCGTAGCGCAGCGATTCCATCATGCCCTCGATGGCGTACTTGCTCGCCGAATAGAAGGCCTGGAAGGGCATGCCGACGACTCCGGCTATGGAGCTGAGAACGAGGATCTTGCCCGTCCCGGCCGCGCGCATTGCGGGAAGGACCGCCTTCACGCTTCGCACGGCGCCGAGGAAATTCGTGTTGATCTGCAGCAGGATCTCTTCCATGCTGCTGTCTTCGATCGAGCCGGCGATGCCCATGCCGGCGTTGCACAGAATGGCGTCGATGCGGCCGGCTTTCTCCAAAACGGCGGCGACCGCCTTGTTGACCGAATCGTTGTCGGTGACGTCCATCGCGATCATTTCGAAGAATTCGTCCGCCTTCTTCATATAGGAAGACGGGTTCCGGCAGGTGCCGAAGACACGCAGGCCTTTCTTGGCCAAATGGGTGGCGCAGGCATTGCCGATGCCGCTGGACGCTCCGGTGACGATCACGACTTTCTCATGTTGATCCATGTTTTCTCACTCCTTTTCGAACCTTCTGGTCTCTAAGACGCTTCCCCTCCGACGCTCACGGATTGCCGGCCATCCGCGTCGCGGCCGTCACGATGATATCGACTATCGCTTCGGGGCGGAATTTCTCCGTATTGATGACGAGGTCTGCGAAGGAATAATCGTCGTTGTCGATGGAGTAGAGCCGGCGATAGCGCGCATGATCCTGTTCGTCGCGTTCCCGCGTGAAGGCGAGGACGGTCTCGCGGTCGCCTCGCTCGGGACCATCGCCCTGGCGGCGGCTCCATATCCGCTCGGCGCGCACTTCCTCGCTCGCCGTGAGGTAGACTCGGATGGTGGCGTCGGGCAGTTTCCAGATGGCGAGTCTCGATCCTATGACGCAATCGCCTTCGTGGGCCAGCTCGACCTGCCGCCGATCGACGTGGAGGTCGAACCAGTCGTCCGACTTGGCCTTCTCGATGATCTCGGCCAGGCCGGCGCCGCGCTCGGCCGCGATGTTCCTGAAGGTGTAGTTCACCAGCCGCAGCCCCAGCCGCTCGGCGAGCAGGCGGCTGACCGTCGTGTTCCCGCAGCCGGATTTGCCGGATATCGCTATGATCATGCCGTCGCTCCGCATGCCGCTCACTCGACGTTGCGCAATTGCTCGCGCACGTTCTCGAGAGCGTCCTTGAGCTCCACGACGGACTGGCTCACCGGCAGCAGGATGCTTTTCGAGCCTATCGTGTTCACCTCCCGGTTCATCTCCTGACACAGGAAATCCAGCTTCTTGCCGGGCGCGGAGTCCTCGGCGGCGATCCGCCGGAAGGAAGCGATGTGCGCGTCGAGCCGGGCGAGTTCCTCGTTGACCGTGTACTTCATGAGAAGGGAGGCGGTTTCGGCGAGCACCCTCCCCTCGTCGACGAGATCGCCCATGACCTCCCGGAAACGCTGGGAAAGCTGGGCTCGCACGGTGCGCTCGATCTCGGGCACCTGCGAGCGCACGACGGCGATAGACGCGGCGACCCGCGCGAGCTGGCGCTCAATGTCGAGGCGGGTCGCCTCGCCCTCGCGAAGCCGCGAGGCCTCGTAATCGGCGAAGCAGGCTTCGAGCTCGGGCTCCAGCCGGGACCAGAGCTTGTCTTCGTCAATATCCCGCTCGTAGGCCACGACCCCGTCGAAGGAGAGGATGTTTCCGAGCCGGGGCGCTTCCTGGATGCCGCAGGCGGCCGAGATGTCGGAGAGCACCTTGAAGACCGCCGAGGCCGCCGCGATGTCGGCGCTCACCGTGACGGGCATATCGAGTTCGCGCACGCGGAGATAGAGGTCCACCTTGCCGTGGGTCACCCGGGAGGCGATGAATCCGCGCAAGCTCGGCTCGAGACGCGAGAGGTAGGGCGGAAGCGAAACGGATATGTCCAGGTAGCGGTTGTTGTAGGACTTGAGCTCGAGGCTGCCTCTCAGGCCCTTCGGGTTGAGATCGCGATGGGCGAAACCGGTCATGCTCTTTATCATGTTTTCCTCTTAAAATGCCTTAATCCGCCCGTAGAGAGCCGACCCGAGCTTCCAGTTGTCGCCGGCCCCCATGGTCAGGAAGAGATCTCCCGGACGGAGCAGGGCGGCGACATCGTCGAGCGCGTCGAGCGGCTCCTCGAAGTACAGGCAGGCTCCGCGCCCGGCCGCCGCGGCCCTCCGCCCGAGCAGGGCTTCGTAGAGCGCGCGGCCGTCGGGACCTTCGCCTTTTTGCTCGCGCGCCGACGAGTATATCTTGTGCAGGACGAGGACATCGGCCTCGTCGAGGCAGCGCACGAAATCGTCGAAGAGGGCTGCCGTGCGGGAATAGGTGTGCGACATGAAGTCGACGACGAGGCGCCGCCGCGGCCAGAAGGCCTTCACGCCTCGGAGGGTCTCCCTGATGGCGGTGGGGTGATGGCCGTAGTCGTCCATGAAAAGCACGCCGCCCGCCTCGCCGAGGATCTCGGAGCGCCGCTTCGAGCCGGCGAAGGACGACAGGGCCCCCGCCGCGGCGGCCAAATCCTCCGCGTCGGGAGGGCGATGCCGTTCGCTGCGCAGAAGCGAGAAGGCGAGCGCCAGAGCGGCCGAGGCGTCGAGCGCCAGGTGCTCGCCGGGCACGCGCAGCGTGAAGCCGCAGCCTAATCCGGCCAGCCGGAAGACGGCCCGGCCCTCGTCTATGTCGTAGGAGACCAGTCGGTACGGACCTTCGGCGCGCCTCCCGTAGGCCGTCAGCTTCAGATCGGGGCGCTCCCTTGCGGCGGATTCGGCCGCCCGGACGGCGCCGGAATCGTCGGCGCAATAGATGAGCTCGCCGGATTCGGGCAGGAGGCTGATGTACTCGGCGAAGGCGGCGAAGATGTCCTCCAAGCTCCGATAGTAATCCTGATGGTCGGACTCGATGCTGGTGAGGACGATCCTGCGGGGATGGAAAAAGAGGAAATTGCGGCGATATTCGCAGGTCTCCGCGACGAAATATCTGTCGCCCGAGCGCAAGGTGGATCGGCCGCCGAAACCCGCGACCGCCGAGCCCGCGAGGATGGTCGCCGGAAGACGCAAGGCCGCGATGATCGATCCCGCCATGGCGGTCGTCGTGGTCTTGCCGTGGACGCCCGCGATGCCCGACGAATCGAAGCTCGCCGAAAGCTGCCCCAGCGCCTCGGGATAGCTGAGAATGGGGATGCCTCGGCGTCGCGCTTCGACGAGCTCGGGATTCGAGTCCCGGGAATAGGCTGCCGAATGCACGACCAGGGCGATACTCCCGTCTATGCGCCCGGCCTCGAAGCCCAGCCCCACCGGCACGCCGAGAGCGCCCAGGATGGCGTCGGTGTAGAACACGTCGGGGACGTCGCTGCCGCTCAGGAGAGCCCCTCTCGCCGCCAGGATCTCGGCCAGGGCGGCCATTCCCGTCCCCTTCGCGCCGACGAGATGTATTCTGAGGCCGGCGAGGGGAGCCGCGAGCAGGCTTTGATTCATGTCAGCATTTTATCGGAAGGCCACGAGCGGGGCAAGGCGCAAAGCTTGCCCTAGGCCCGAAGTTCGAGGGTGAGGGCGGATTGCCACGCCGCTCCCGCGGGAATGTCGATATCCCATCCGAGCCACAGCCGGCAGCCTTGGTAGCGCTCCTCGGCGGAGTCGCCCTCCCCCGACGAGAGGAAAACGGGCTCGTGATGCAGCTCGAAGGCCCGATCCGAGCGAAGCTCGATGCGCTCGTCGTACCGTCCATTCTCCAGCCGCAGCGAAGTGCAGGCCGAGGCGCCGCAGCCTGCGGCCGAATCGAGGACCGAGGCATCGCGGCCCCTGAACACGCTCAGGCCGACGGCGCCCGGCGACAGGCCGGCCGAGAAATTGTTCTCGACGGCGAAACGGAGCGCGACGGGGGCCGACGAGGGGTTGGTAAGCTCGTACTCGACGGTGACGCTGCCTTTGCGGAAGATGAAGGTCTTTTTCAGGACGAGGGCGGCTTTCCTTCCGCCGACATCCATCCAGCCCTCATGCGACAGGGTGGTGATATTCGCGGGGCGATCGGTTTCGACCAGGGCGTAGTGCGACTCGGCGAAATCGCCGAGGTCGGCTCCGAATCCGCCTTTCTTCATGCAGCGGTCGAGAAGGGCCAGGCGCCGGGGCGCGCTCTTGAAATTCGACATCGCATTGACATAGTTCCAGCAGGATCTGAACGAGTCCAGCTCGGTCAGGCTGCCGCCCCGAAGATGGACGTAGGCGTTGAGATCGGCCCCCTGATACAGGATCTCCTTGACCCCGTCGAAGTCGATATCGGCGCTGATGACGCCGGGGGCGAAACTGCCCCGCAGGCGCGTCGTCTTTTCGGCCTCGATCAGCGCCCCGTAGGCCGCGGCTCGGATCGGGAGCTGGGTGATGCCGCCGGAGGGACCCTGCCAATAGGCATCGCCGCACTGCCCCTTCCAGAGCTCTTCCTGCGCCGTCTTCTTGCGCGACTTGTCGCCGCGAAGCTGCCCGACGAGAATCCGCACATAGTGCATCTTGGCGTAGAGAGCCAGGCTTTCCTCGTGCCGCAGAAGGAGGGCTCGGAGACTGCCCGCTTCCGGAGAATCGTCCTTCGCCGCGGCCGCCGCGCCGCGCAATGCCGGCCCTCGCTCGCGGCTTTTCTTCATGAGCGACAGGGAGGCGCCGCCGGGGAAATAGGCGCGATCGAAGTTGTGAAGGGTTTTGAGGTATCGCGAGGGCGTCGTGGTCTCTATATCGGGGGCCAGCTTCTGCAGGGCGGCGAAGGCCGCTTCGAACATCACGTCGGGCGATTCCATCTTCGAGGCGGCCCACAGGGATCGTATCGCGCTTTCGGAGTAGAAGATCGAATGCAGAGGCGTCTCGCCCTTGGTCTTCCTCGCCTCGTGCAGGGCCTCGGCCGGGGTCGGAACCGCGGGGTAATTCTCCAGCGCATCCATCACGGGAAACACGACGAGGCTGCGGCCTTGGTCTTCGGTCATCACCGGATTGCCGATGTCCCCGCTTTCGATGCCGGCGAGCCTGAAATGGCGGGCGGTGAGGAAGGAAAAGTCGAAGCCGCTCGATTGAAGCGTGGAAGCGAGGGTCGGTTCCCAGGCGTAGTCCTGAATCCAGCATCCACGCGGCCGTTTCCCGAAGGCTTTGCGGATGTAGGTGGTCAAAAGCTCGATCTGTCCGAGCCTGTCGGGCCCGGGGACGAGGGGCAGCAGAGGTGCGAAAAAGCCTCCTCCGAGCAGCTCGATCTGCTTCTTGATCGCCATCTCCTCCATGAGCATGAGAAATTCGGGATGACGGGACTCGAGCCATTTGAGGGCTGTGCCGGAGTACGAGACCGTCGCGGCTATATCCGGAAAGCGATACAGCACGGAGAGGAAGGGACGCCAGGCTATCTGATACGTTTCCTCGAAAAGGGATTCGTCGGCACCCGGAGGAAGATGACTGTAGCTGCCTATGATGACAGAACTTTTATGCATGTACCGGCGTTCCTTGGTAAATTATAGAGGGGATTATAGTACACCGCCTTGGATTTCGTAAGACGGTTCAGGTTTTTTTTATATCGTCGACGCGCCTGATGGCGCCGGTCGGACATGCGCGGGCGATATCTTCCCAGGATTGGGACCATACGGCCGAGGCGCGGGCCATGCCCTGATCGAGCACGAACTCGCCCTGAACCGAGCGCCGGGCGCACTCTCCGCAGGCGGTACAGGCGGTATCGCAGTCCTTGAGCCTCTCCTCGGGGGGCTTTTTCGCGGAACAGGCGACAAACCACTGCTGATCGACGGGTATGAGGACGATGAGGGCCTTGGGGCAGGAGGAAAGGCAGAGCCCGCATCCGGTGCAGACCCGCGGGTCGACCGTCGCGCAGGATTTTTCGATCCGTATCGCCCCGAGTGGGCAGGCGCGAACGCAGCTGCCGAAGCCGAGACAGCCGTCCTTGCAGTCCTTGGGACCGCCGTACAGCGCCGCCGCCGATGCGCAATCGTCGTAGCCCGAGTAGGCGTAGGATACTCGGGCGGCGACCGAGGTGCCGGTGCAGCGCACCACGGCGCGCTTGAGCGCGCGGGCGGTCTCGTCCCGGCCTTCAGCGAGCACTGAACGGAGGCTCGCCGCGGTAGCTGAGCCTCCGGGGAGACAGAGCGCGGGATCGGCCCCGTCGTTCAAGAGGGCGACCGCATAATCGCGGCAATCGAGGTGTCCGCAGACGCCGCAATCGTAGCCGGGAAGTATCCGCTCCAGCCGCGACGAGTCGGGATCGAGCCTGCGGCGGCGCCAGACTGCGGCGAGGAAGGAAGCGCCCAGAAAAGCGCCGAAGGATATGAGGAAAACGAAAAGCGCCTTTATCCACTGCATCGTCAACCTGCTAGATTCTTTATGAAGACGGCGTCGAAGCCCATGAGCGCCATGGCCATGAGTCCTGCCGATATGAGCATCGCCGGCGCACCCCGGAAGGCTTCGGGCACATCGCTCAGCTCGAGCCGTTCGCGCAGGGCGTCCAGGAGGACGGCTGCCATCCAATAGCCGATCGCGGAAGAGACGCTCGCCACGAGGGCCTCGAGGATGGAATAGCCGCTGCGGGTCGAAATGAGGGCTATGCCGAAGACGATGCTGCTGACGAGGATGTCGTCGGCGGCCGTGCTCAGCCGATGGAGAAATCCCGATTTCGCGGCGATGGCGCGGAAGAAGAGCCGCACGAGAGGAATGGCGATCATCACGAAGATGATCAAGGAGATGTAGTCCAAGCCGAGGGGCCGAAGGACCAGGGCTCGCAGGGCCCAGAGCAGGCTCGCGGCGAGGGCGTTGGCCAGGAATAAGGCGACGAAGGCCGCGAGGCCGACCAGGCCGCGCAGTCGGGACGCCGGGCAAGGGGCGAAACCGTAGGAGAGCAGGGCGTTCGCGCCGAAAACCGACAGTGCGACGATACCGAGATAGCTCACGCGCCCCTCCTTTTCCGCTTGAGCGTAGCGATGCGATACAGGGCCGCCAGACAGCCGAGCACGATAAAGCCGCCCGCCGGCGCGGCGAAAAGACGAGCGGGCGGCTCGTCGGTCAGCGAAAAAGAGAAAAGCTGCGCGTCGGGTCCGGCGAAGTTGAGCGTCCCGCTCCCCAGGAGCTCGCGAAAGGCGCCGATCAGGATCGCCGCGGCTATATAGCCGAGCGCCTCTTTGAGAAGCGAGGATATTCCCGTGCCGTACTGGCCGGCGAACACCCGGCCTTCGCCGTCCGTGGCGGGATGATAATGCCGAAGCGTCTGCAGACTCAGGCAGTTGACGGCCAGGAGGGGAATATAGACACCGAGAGATCTCGCCGCGGCGGGAGAAAAAGCCTCGACCCCGGCGCCGATCAGGAGGGCCAGGGCGGCGGAAAGAGTCAGGGAAGTCGGGGTTCTGAGCCGATCGGGCACGAAGGATTGCAGGAAAGGCATGAGGAGGGCGAGTGTCAGGGACGACAAGGCCACGCCGATGCCGAGCACGAAGCCGTTCATGAGACTATTCGCCGCCGCGACGAGAGGAAATACGCCCAGGAGCCCGCTTAAGACGGGGTTGGGAACGTAGGAATAGCGTTGTTCGTTCATGACTTCTCCCCGGCCAGGGCCCGAACGGCTACGGAGAGTCGGCCGAGCGCCGCGCCGGTCTCGAGGTAGCTTTCGGTGGCACCGGAGACGACGGCGATGTTCTGCGCGTCCACACGGGACGGGAATGGCCGGTCGCCTCCCCTCCCGATGAAGTTCGCGAACCAGGCGGCCGCGGCGAAGGGCGCGCGCGGCGAGCTTATGTCTATGAGGCGGATGGACTGGATCTGCCCGTCGGCGGCGACGACCGCGGCGACGACTGCGGAGCCTGACCGCGAGTCCAGATCGATGACCGCTCCGAAAAGCGCCGGACCCTGGCCCAGAAGACGATAGAGCCGGCGGATCGACGGGTCGTCTATGGCCACAGGCTGCGCGGCGACGGGGCGTCCGGCGAGATCGGAAAGGACGGACCGCTCCCGCGCGATCGAACCCGACTTGGCGACGAAAATCACGCCGGCCACGAGCAAGGCGAGCAGCCCCATCGCGCAGGCGACGAGGAGATTTTCGACCAGGATTTCCTTTTTCGTCCGAGCCATCAGACTTCCTTCGCCCCGAGGGGCCTGCCGCCGGCCAGGGGCGCCCTTCTCCTGTCGAGAAGCGGTACCAGGCAATTCATGACGAGCACCGCGAAGGCCATGCCCTCGGACATGGATCCGAAGCTGCGGATCAGGAAGGTGATGATCGCTATTCCGCCGCCGTAGATGAACATGCCGATGCGGGTCGAGGGCGAGGTCACCGGATCGGTGGCCATGAAAAAAGTGACGAGGAGGAAGGACCCGGTGAAAAGCGAAAAGAGCACGTCGCCGCTGAAGAAACCGCTGCCGTAGGGCAGACCGCCGAAGACCCAGGTCAAGGCCGAGAAGACCGCGACTATGAACGCGGGTATTTCCCAGCGGATCATCGAGCGGGCGAGGAGGATGATCGAGGCGGCGAGGATGAGAATGCCGGAGAGCTCGCCCGGAGCGCCGGACTTGTTGCCGATCAGGAGATCGAAATACCCCGAGGGCAGATCCGAACCGATGCGGGTGAAGAGGAGCTGATTGAGGAAATCGGTGATTCGATGATCGAGGCCCGAAAAGCGGAAGCCGGCGGATTTCAGGAGATCGAGAGGATTCGAGCCTGTCGCGGCCGCCGCGAGCGGCTGGCGGACGAATTCCAGGGGAGTCGTTCCGCTGATTCCGACGGCCCCCGCGATGTCGCGCGGCAAGATCCAGACATTCATCGCCTTGGGCCAATCGAGGATGGCGAAGGCGATCCCCGCCAAGGCAGGGTTCATCCAATTGGAGCCGAGGCCGCCGAAGGCCGCCTTGACGATGAGGATGGCGAACAGGGAGGAGGCGACGGGGATATACAGCGGCACGTTCGGCGGCATGGCCATGCCGATGAGGAAGCCCGTCAGGAAGGCGGAGCCGTTGCCGAGCGTGAAGCGACGGGAAAGGCCGCCGACCGCGAGTTCGCCGATGCAGGCCGCGCCGATCGCCGAGGCGATGGCGAGGGCGGCGGCGGCGCCGTAGCAGTAGATGCCCCAGGCCGCCGCCGGGACGAGGGCGAGGGACATGCCCCAGGTGAGGGAGGAGGTCGACTGCGCGTTGTAGATATGAGGCGCCTGGCCGAGCACGAGATTGCGCACCCTGGTCATGGTCTAGCCTCCATCGCCTTCGATATGCCCGAGCGCAGACGGACCGCAAATGCCGCCACGAGCTGCACGCGCGAGGGACAGATATAGCCGCAGGCCCCGCAGAGGGTGCAGTCCTTCAAGCCCCAGGATTCCGCCTCGGCCACTCTGCGATGCGAGAGCAGGCGGAAGAGACGCTCGGGATCGAGCTTCTCCGGGCAGACGCTCGCGCACCTGCCGCAGCGGATGCAGGGATTGCGGTGCGCGCTCCCCACCTCGTCTTCGGAGAGCGCCAGCACGGCCGAGCTGGTTTTCGTGACCGGAGCGTCGAGATCGTGGACCGGAAAGCCGCGGAAGGGGCCGCCCAGGACGATCCGCGCCGGCGGTCCGAGAAAACCGCCGCACTCCTCGATGAGGTCGCCTATAGGTGTGCCGATGCGCACCTTGAGCACCGCGGGTCTCTTGATCGCCCCGCCGCCCACCGTGACGTAGCGTTCCATCACGGGCTTGGCCAGGACGATGGCTTCATGGAGGGCGACGGCCGTCGAGGGACGGACGACGAGAACCGAGGAGTTGGACCGTTTCCTGGCGCCGAGAATCGATTCGAGCATCTGATTTCGCATATCCTGGGGGTAGCGAGCTTCGAACCGGACTATCTCGATCCGAGCGTCGCCGGCCCAGGGGCGGAGGCTCGCCTCGTCGCAGCGCTCGTCGACGGCGACGACGATCCGGGCGGGCTCGGTGAGCTTCGCGAGTATGGCCAGACCGTCGGAGGCCTGCTCGGCCCGCTCTTTCAGGAGAGAAGACTCGGTTCGGAGATAGGGTTCGCTTTCCACGGCGTTGAGAATGAGCGCATCGGTGGATTCCCGGTCCGCGAGCAGATCGTAGAGCGGCACTCCCGGCGCCTCGGTATCCACGACGCCGCGGTCCCGCACCGTGCGGAGAAGGTCGGCGCGGCCCATGCTGTTCCAGACATAGCGCTCAGCCCTGCGGCCGAGCCTGTCGAAGGAGCCTTCGAGCGCGATCACGACGGCTTCGGATTCGCCTCCTTCGGGGAGGAGGACGACTCGGATGTCGCGGACGACGCCCGGCACCGGCGCGTGGACATCGGCGGAACCGGGCCCCAGGCCCCGGCCGACGATCATCCCTTCGCGGACGTACTCCCCTCGCCTGACGACGCAGCGGGCGGGGGCTCCCGCATGCTGCTTGAGCAATACTACCGCGCTGTTGGGAAGGAACGCGTTGGCGATGGAGACGGGCTCTTCCTGCTCGCCGTCGCCGCGGACGCGGATTCCTCCCCGTTCGAATGTCCGTATGGAACTCATGCTTCCTGCCGTACTTCGCGCGTCGAAGAGTCCCTCATGGGCGGAATGACGCCGACGATCCGCCTCAGCGGAAGGATGAGCAGGATTATATACAGAATGACCTCGATCGGCGCAAGCGGTCGCCTCGGCGCATCCGGAAGCGGGAGGGGCCGCGCGGCCACCGCATGGCCCTGGGCGATCAGCATGGACTCGAGGCTATCGGACGGAATGGAGCGATACGCTTGCCTGGCCCAGGCATCGTCGAAACGCAGGCTCGGTCCCGTGCCTCGCGCCAGGCCTTGCGGTTCGGGTATGGCTACCGATGCGAAGGGATCGTCGATGGGCGTGCCGACCACGCGCAGGGGAAGAGACTGCTCGAGCGCCCGGTGGGCGAGCCATTCCGGCAGGCCCGGAAGGACCTCCGCCGCCGTAGCGTCGATCATCTGGCGGGCCTCGGCCGGTCCGGGCTTGAGCTTGCCGGCGCTGTAAACCGGCATGGGAGCCTGGATGTCCCGGCCCTGAGCCGAAGGGCGCTCGGGCGCGAGCAGGCTGAAACCGCCCCACAGGGCCATGGCCATGAGGACGGCGACGGCGGTCGCGCGATCGGGCGATTTCGCCGCGGTTCCAAGCGGACGGGGGACGAAGGCGCGACGCCGGCGGCCGAATGCGAGCCGTGGCCACGAAGCGGCCAAAGCCGTGGCACCGGCCACGGCGAGCAGCGTCCAGGACACCGGAAGGGAAAAAGCGGGTTTCAGGGCGAGAATTCCGAAGGCCGGCAGGAAGAGAGCTATCCTGGGCCTCTGGCCTCCCGCGAGGCTCCTCATGGCGGATCGAAGACTCGCGCTGCGGCGGCATTCCAAAAACGGAAGAAGAAGCGCATCGCTCAGGTCGATCAGGGCGGCCGCCCACAGGAGGCCGACCAGGGCGGCTTCCGGACCGAAGGCGGCGAAGAGGAACCAGGGGGAGAGGATCGCGCCGCGCAGAGCCAGGCGGCCGCGCCCGTTTTCGCCGCGCAGGGCGGCCGCCGTCCGCTGGGGACCGGGTCCCCAGAGCAGCACGAGGACGAGCGCGGAAAGGGCGAAGGCCGGCCAGCGCCATCCGTCGACCGACGAGGGTCGCGAGTCCGGCAGGACGAATCGTCCGCCGAGGCCGGATAGCGCCGAGGATAGCTTGCCGTTCGAACCGAAGGGAAAGCGAGTCGGCACGTAATACACCCTGTAGGCGCGGCCTTCGACCTCGGCGCCAAACCATTGGCCTAGGCGCTGAAGGTAGGCATCGCGGCGCGGATCGCCGGGAATCAGGCGGCGGAGCGCCGAGGAGAGCGTCGTGGTTTCGAGACGCACCCAGTCCGAGACGAGGACGGGCTCTGTGGATTCGGCTATCGTGCCGCGTATGCCGTGGGACGATAGCCGGTCGAGCACGAGGGACTCGTCGACGCCGGAGTCGACGAGAAGCATGCGATAACCCCGCCAGATGCTGCCGGGGAGGGAATGCGGCATCGAAAGCGACCCGGCCAGAGCGGAAAAACCCGCGGCGAGCAGCAGGGCCGCAAAGAGCGCGACTGAGCGGGCTGCTGCTTTTCGAGGTCTGGCATCCATGCTGACCGTCTAGAGGGTACAGAATGCCATCGCGATGAAAAAACCGAGCAGACTGCCGACCACTACCTCTACGGCGCTGTGGCCGTGGACTTCTTTCACGGGATGGAAGGTGATGCCGAGCCGCGAACTGAGTTCGCGTCCGAGAAGGTTGAGGGTCCGCGCCTGCTGGCCGGCGGAACGGCGGACGCCCATCGCGTCGCGGATGACGACGAGCGCGAAGAAGACGGCCAGGATGAAGACGGAAGAATCCGTGCCCTGGGTGAAACCTATCGCGGCGGCTATCGAGACGGCGAGAGCGCTGTGGCTGGAGGGCATGCCTCCGGTTCGCCACAGGAAGGTCACGATGACATCGTGGAACGACTGCGAACGAGCCCTGAAAATGTTGATGAGCGCCTTGATAAACTGAGCTAGAATAAGACTAAACAGGGCCGACAGGAAAACGGGATTCCTCAACAATTCCCCTCCATAGGGGCGGACCTGCATTATCACCGGCTAAGTTTCCCCGAAGGGAGGCCCCTTGTCAAGGCGAGGGGCCGACTATGCGCAAGCGACCTGCGAAGCCCGGCATTGACCCCATGGCGTATTGGATTCTAGACTCCGTCATGCCTAGAGAGCTGAACTACACGGAATACAGGCCGGGCCCTGACGACCTGGACAAGCGCCTGGACCGGCTGCTCAGGCGGCTTCTGGGCGATATGCCTCTCTCCGCCCTCTATGGCTGCATCCGCAGGGGGCGCATCCGCGTCAATGGCTCCACATGCCGTCCCGACCGCCGCATCGCCGCGGGCGACAGAATCGAGATCGATCAGGCCCTGCTCGGGGGCATCGAAGCCGCAGGACGCGCCCCCGGGACGGACAGCCTCGATTCCCTGGCCCCCATCCTCATCCTGGCCACCGAGGACCTCCTTTTCATCAACAAGCCGGCGGGAGAGCTCGTCCATGGCCCGGGCAGCCTCGAGGAGCGCGTGCGCGCCGCTCTCGGCGACCGGATATCGGCCTCGCTGTCCTTTTCGCCCGGGCCCTTGCATCGCCTCGACCGCAACACCTCCGGCCTGGTGGTCTATTCCCGCAGCGCCCGCGGAGCCCGAGTGTTCTCGGAGTGCCTGCGGGGACGGAGAATCCGCAAGTCGTATCTCGCGCTCTTGCGAGGAAAGCTGAGGGACGAGGCTATCTGGAGCGATACGCTGGAGCGCGATACCGTGGCAGGTATCAGCCGCGTCGTGAAGGGCTCAGGGGGGAGGCAAGCCATCTCCCGCGCCCGCCCGCTCTGCGTTTCGGAGGCCGCCACGCTCGCCCTCGTCGCGATAGAGACCGGACTGACGCATCAGATCCGCGTGCAGGCGGCCTCGCGGGGCTTGCCCCTCCTCGGCGACGCGAAGTACGGCGGGGGCAGCACTAAGGAAGGCTACCTCCTCCATGCGCTCTCGCTCGCCTTTCCCGATCGGATGCTCCCCGACCTGCCCGAACGCATAACGGCCCCCCTCCCCTCTGCCTGGCTCAGCCGCCTTGAGCGCCTGTTCCCTGGCTTCGACATCCCGCTCGTCATCGATCGCGCGAGACTTTCGTGAGCCCGGCCTCGCAGAAGACGCGGATCGCGCGAGCCGCCGCCGCGAGCGCGCTTGCCAGGTCCGCCGGCGCGGATTATAGTTGCTCCATATGAGCATACGGCTCAAGATCATACTGATCGTCCTCCCGCTGATCATCGCCGCGGTGGTCTTGGTCGGCATATCCTCGTATTTCGTCGCCGCCTCGGCGGTCACGCGGATCGCGACGGATTTCCTCAGTTTCAAGGCCTCCGAGCTGGAGAAATACGCCAATAGCCAGTTCAACCTGCTCGCGCAGAACGGCTTCGTCGGCAGGCCGGATATGGAGGCGGCCGCGCACGCGGCGGTGGAGTCCTTCGCCCGCTCCATCCTGCGCAGCGACACCGAGGCCATCCTGGCCGTCGACGCCCAGGGCCGGACCACGATGCGCGCGGGCCCGGCCGAGATCGCTCCGGATGAGCGCGAGACGCTCGCCGGCCTCGCAGGGAAGGAAGCTCGCGGATTCGGCACGCTCCGCATCGGAGGCCGGGACCGCGTGGCCGCCTACTTCCCCTTCCGCCCCTTCGGCTGGCTGGTCCTCGTCACCGAAGACAAGGCGGTCTTCTACGGCGATGTCGAATCCATCTTGAGGACGACCCTGGAGTTCCTGCTCGCGGTGAGCGCCGTCTCGGTGCTGCTGCTGCTCGCCCTCGCCCGCTTCCTCACCAAGCCGCTGGAGCGGGTCTCGGCCGCCATGCTTCGCATCATCGGCTCGAACGATCTCTCCGAACGGGTGAGCGTGGAGTACAAGGACGAGATAGGCCAGCTCTCCCACACCTTCAACCTGATGCTCGCGGAGCTGGGCAAGGCCTACGAGCAGATCAAGCGCTACGCCTTCGACGCCGTCGTCGCCCAGAAGAAGGAACGGAAGATCAGGAGCATCTTCGAGGTCTATGTTCCCAAGGAAGTGATCGATCAGGTCTTCACCAATCCCGAGGGCATGCTCGTCGGCGACAATCGCGTCCTCTCCGTGCTCTTCTCCGACATCAGGAGTTTCACGAGCATTTCCGAGAACATGCAGCCCGACGACCTCGTGGCCTCGCTCAACCGCTATTTCTCCACCATGGTCGACGTGATCATGGGACGCGGCGGGGTCGTCGACAAATACATAGGCGACGCGATCATGGCCTTCTGGGGCGCGCCCAAGAAGAAGGACGACGACGCGCTTCAGTCCGTGACCGCAGGCATCGAGATGACCGAAGGGCTCCATGCCTTCAACGAGGTCCAGCGAGCGAAAGGCAAGCCAGAGTTCAGGATAGGTGTGGGCATCAACTACGGCCTCGTCACCGTGGGCAACATCGGCTGCGACAAGAAAATGAACTACACCGTCATCGGCGACATGGTCAACCTGGCGTCGCGGCTGGAAGGCGCTACGAAGATGTACCATCAGCCGATCATCGTTTCGGAAAGCGTGCAGTACAAGATAAAGGACGTACTACCCTGCCGCCATATCGATACGGTCGCCGTCAAGGGCAAAAAGAAGGGAGTGAAGATCTATACCCCCCGCCGGCAGCTCACGCCGAAGGAAAGTGAAATCTGGGGAATCCACGCCGAGGCGATCGACAGCTACTATCGGCGCGATTTCAAAGGCGCCGTCGAAGGCTTCGGACGGATCCTGAAGATCGACGGCGAGGATTATCCCGCTTCGATTTTCCGGGAGCGCGCCTCGGCGTTCCTGAAGGCTCCGCCACCCGAAGACTGGAACGGTGTCGCGGTGCTCACCGAGAAATGAGATTCCGCCCATCTTTCGTCGTCGTCGCCGTCCTCCTCTTCGCTTTCGCCTGGAATGGAAGCGCGCGGGCGCAGGACCTCGGCTCGCGGCCGCCCGAGCGGCGCATTTTCCTGCCGCCCCCCATACTCGAAGGCGACGCGGGCGGGCGCGAGCTCGCCGAGCCCTTCGCCGCCACCTTGCGCAGCTCCTTCGCGAGCGCGGCCGAGGCTCGCGGCTTCGCCGTCGCCGCCCTGCCCGGCTCCCCGCGGGACCCGGCCGCGGAGGCCCGGAACTTCAACGAAGACTGGTACGGCCGCATTTTCGCCGAGGTGCGGAACGACCGGCTCTCGTACCGCATCGAGGTTTTCTCTTCGTGGAGCGGCGACCTCGTGGCGGCCGACAGCTTCTCCGCCTACGCGGGCCCGACGGCCTTCCCCCTCATCGACGACTCAGCCGCGCGAGTGGCCGAGCGGCTCGCGGCCTATGTCGCCGCCCCCGAAGACTCGCCCCGCCGGCCGGTTTCCTACCGGATAACCATCCTCTCTCCGGACGAAGGGGCGCGCATCACGATAGGTCCGCCCGAGCTCAGGCTGTCGATCCGGGCGGGAGAGATAAAAAACGGCAAGCTCACCCTGCCCTACTATCCCTTCGCCCGCGGCTCGACCGTCAGGCTCTACCTCTCGCAGCCGGGACGCAGGACCGAGATTCTGCGAATCCACTTGGGCGAAGCCGCGCCCGTCGTCTCGGCGCCTCCCCTCGAAGCGCAAAGCTATCAGGACTTGATCGTCGGCACCGGTTCGGGGCGTCTGCTCGGAATCCAAGCCGGGTATCGGCGCTATATCGTGCCGCAGTGGATCTTCCTCTTCGCCGACGACCATCTGTTCGCGGGCTACGATTTCCTGCCGGGCTCTTCGCCTTTCCTGCACGAAGAGCTCTGGACAGGCGTCGGGAGCTACCTCGTCCTCGGCCCCGAATCGCGCTTCCGCTTCGGAGCCCAGGCGGGCCTGGGCTATCTGTTCAGCTACTCCACCGTGCCCGAGGCGCAGCGCCGCCTGTATTTCGACCTGGCCCTCCTGCCGGTCTACCTCTTCTGCGAGTATTCGCTTTCGCGCAAGGCGGCCCTCTGGATGTCTCTGAGTTCCGCCTTCTCCTTGGGCACGGGATCCTCCGGCATACTCGGCCGAGAGTGGATGGGGGACGGGGTTCCGGCCTTGGGAGCGGGGGTGGTATGGCGAATCTGAAACGACTCCGGCCCGCCGATCGCCCGGCCTTCACCGTGACCCTCCTCGCCGCGGCGATCGCCGCCTTCGCTCTCGGCGCCGCGACCCTCCTGTCCTCGTGCTCCTACCTTCTCGGCGATCCCTACGGCGCGATCGGCCAGCGGGCGGTCGCCTGGGTGGACCTGAACTCCGCGGTCAAGTCGGCGACGGGTTCGGGTGTCAGGTACGTGAACAGGATGAGCTACCTGTCGTCGGGAGGCCATGCCTACCTCTTCCTCTATATCAACACCGACGCCAACACCCAGCTCTTCGCGGCCCTCGACGGCACGAGCCTGAACCTCGTCGACAGCATCCCTTCAAGCATCTATTACCAGAGCGGTTCGAACATCGCGGTGGACATGAACGGCAATTTCGTCACGAGCTACCCCTCCGCCCTGGCCCTGAGCCCCACGCTGGCGATCGCGGCGCCCCTTCCCGCCGTCAGCGGAACCTACTGTCTCGCGGCGGACGGGTCGAACAATATCTCGCTGCAGGCCACGTCGGGCGCCAACTCCCTCTCTCTGGCGAGCTACAGCTCGTCGTGGGGGGCGGGCTCTTCGACCCCCGTGCCGCTCACTGCGGGCATAGATCCCGGCTGGCAGCTTTCTGACGCCGCCGTCGCGAACAATCAGCTCCTCCTCCTCTTCACCGCCTCGGGCATGGCGCTCGAGGTGGCCTATCCCGCCTCCTCGATATATTCGACGCTGAGCGGCGCGGGCGAGCTCATCGACTATGCCCCGGCGGCGACCGCCATCGCCCCGTTCAACAGCCAGAGTAGCCCGATGGCCTGGCTCACGAGCGAAGGTCTGGTCGTCGGCAGCTACGCCAACAACGGCCTCGAGCTCGATTTGTACAAGCTCGGCGGATTCGGGAAGTCCTCGAGCTACACGCTCGGCAACAACGGTTCCTCGCAGGCCTACGTCGAGCCGGACGGCCGCTACTTCTACTACTACGAGCAGAGCTCAGGGCGGCTCTACAAGATGAGGACCTGGTGGTGAGCGGAAGGCGCATCTTCGCGTTCGCCGCCGCGATCTTCGCGGCGGTCCTCGCGACGGTCGCGGTCGGCTCCGTCGGGGCGCAGGCTGCCGCGGCGTCGACCGCGGCGACGCCGACCGTGTCCGCCCCAGCGAAGAAGTTCGGCGAGGGCATTTCGATGCTTCTGCAGGTTTCCGGCCCCAAGACCCTCGACCTCTGGCGCTACGGCGACACCCTGTCGGCGGTGCTCATGCGCTCGCAGCTGCTGCATTCCGTGCATCGCGCCTACAACGACGACCCCGCTCGCCTCGAGAGCCTGGCGCGCTACGAGGGCGACCCGGTCGTCCTGGACCTCCGGCTATCCCTGGAAGGGCGTCACGTGAGCGCCCGCTGGGAGATCAGCTCCGCCGAAGGCGCGGCAAAGGGTACCGCCGCCGGTGCTGCTGCGGGCGCCGCTGCCGGAGCAGGCGCCGCTGAGGCAAAAAAAGTCGAAGGTTCCTTCACGAAGCCCGCACCCAGCGAGGACGAACTGGCCAGCTCGTTTTGGGTCGAGACGGTCGACGCGGTGAACGGATTCCTCTCGAAACTGCAGGTCGCCCATCTGCGGATCACCGGCCTGCCGGGCACGGTCGTGCAAGGCTTCGGCGATCCCATCCTCCTGCCCGACTCGGGCTCCCTAGTCCTCCCCCTCATAGTGCCTGCGCGCATATCCTGGGCGGCCGGCACGCCGGAGCGCTATCCCGAGAGCGGTGTATTCTACGCCTCGAAGGACGGCGAAACCCTCGCGATTCCGCGACGGCAGTGGGCGCTCGATTTCGGGGCCTACGGCTTCGCCTTTCCCGAACTCCGCCTAAGCTTCGCGCCGGCATCGCGCTTCTTCGCGCGGGCGACGATCTCCCAATTCGGCTTCGGATTGAGCCTCCAGTCGCCGAGAGACGGGGTCGAGGAGCCGCTCACCCTGTCCTTCCCGCTGCTGCAGGCCGGGCTCGGGCTCGGAAGCTATTTCGCCCCGCCAATGAAGGAATTGAGGACCTATTTCGCGACCGACTTCTTCGTCCGCCTCTTCTCGCCCCAGAACCGCGCCATCTATCTGGATCCCGTGGCCCCGATCGGCGTTCAGCCTTCCTACGGCATCGAATGGGGACGGGGCCCCGTGGCGCGCCTGTACCTCGAGATGGGCGCCGTGTACTATCCCTGGGCGAAGCCGGGCCTCATGCTCGCCTCGCTCGGCGGCGACTCGCCTTCGAGCCTCGTATTCTGGGGGAATGGATGGTTCCCGGGCGAGAACGGCTGGTTCCTCGAGATTCCCATATTCCGCATGGGCCTGAGGTTGCGCCTATGAAGACGAGGGCATCGAGCCTGGGCAGCGCCGGCGCGATTCTCGCGAGGACGGTCGCGACGCTTCTGGCGGCCGTGCTGCTCGCCTCCTGCTGGAGGCCGATCTTCGACGAGCAGGTATCCTCGGGAGCGCTGTTCTACGACAAGATCGGCTCTCCCTTCCGCACGATCGGCCCGGTGAGCGTGAACAGCGACATGATCGACGGAGCATTCCTGCCGGAACGGATCCTCGATCCCTACAATGGATTCTGGGTGAGAAAGGAATCTTCGAGCGTCACCGTCAATTTCATCAAATATTCGGGCGGGAGCTACGCTCTCTCCACGGCGGCGACGAGCATGCCGGCGAACGGCGGGAGCCTGGGCTTCGCCGGTTCGGCCTATTTCGCGACCAACCAGACTATCATTCTCGGCACGGGCGACGGTACCGCGACGACGACCATGTCGCTTTACACCTTCACCGCCGGATCCCCGGATTCATTGTCACTGACAGGCAATTATGCGCCCGCGGGCGTGCAATCCGTCCTCGGCCTCGGCGCGACCCAGGTCGCGGGCAGTCCGAGCGATACGATAGCCTTCATATACCGCAACACTTCCTCGCAGCTCATGGCCGCCAACTATACGTCCAGCTCGGCCGTCCCGGCGATCGGCAGCAACGCCCCTTTGGACGCCGGAACCGCGAGCGTCGACGCGGTCGGCAGAGCCTTCATAGGCGTCGACGGCGCAGGCAGCGCGCTCTACTACTACGGCGGCGGGAACACGGTGCTCCGCTGGACCTGGACGACCGGAGTGGGCGCGAGCGGCACTCCCGCGACGATCGCCGTCCAGGACCCTCTCGTGGCCGTGCTGTCGGACGGGACCCTCGTCTGCCAGGGCAAGGACTACCTCGACGCCTACCGCCCGGACGGCAGCGAGATATTCAGCACCCCCGCCGGCTCGGTGCGCTTCGTCCAGGAGGTCGACTACTCCGGCGTCGAGTACTGCATCTTCGCCCAAAGCCTCTTCGCCCCCAAGGACAACAGCGGCGACACCAGCGTCTACATCGAGCTCTGGAGGCGGCCTACCGGCTCCTTCTCGAGCCTCGGGAACTGACCGCGGCGCGCGGGCGATCGGCGCGATCGACGGCCGCCCGCGCCGATCGCGGCTACTTGAGCGCCGCTCTCAGCGTGGCGATGTACTCGACCAGGAAGGTATCGCCGGCCTGCGAGAAGCGCCTCGACTGCTCGTCGAGGAAGCTTTGGCGCGCGGCCCGGTCGCCGTACGAAATCGCCTTCGCGGCGATGTTCGCCGCGTTGTTGATGTCGTCGGCCGGCCTGGTCGCCTGGTAGTCCTGGAAACTCTGCTGGATGAAGTCCTTGAGGATCGGGAAGGCGCTCCGGGTCTCGGGGCTGTCGAGGAAGGAATAGAGACTGGCGAGGCGCGCGTTGAAACCCGCGGCTCCGGGGTTGGCCTGGACCTGCTTCGAGAACGAGGCGTAGGTGGAGAGCAGGCCGTCGTAGCGTCCGGCGAGGGCGGCGAGCCTGTTCTTCTCCTTGAGGAGGGCTTCGTAGTCGCCGCTCGCGGCGGCCTGGGTGGCGGCGGGCGTGGCCGATTGCGTCCTGGCCGCGGCGGCGGCCGTATCGGACTGGGCGGTCTTGAGCCGGGCGGTGAGATCGGCGATCTGCAGCTGGGCGGCCGCGAGCGCAGCCCGGGCCTGATCGCGCTCGGTGCTCGCGCGGCCGGCCGACGCGTCGAGGCTCTGGCTCTGCGCCGCGAGATCGCGCGAAGCCTTGTCGCTCGCGGCCTGGAGAGAGGCTATGCGCGCGGCGTCGGAAGCGGCGCGAGCCGCGGCTTCCTTGGCGAGGCCGTCCCGCGCGGCGGCTATGCCGGCGATCGCCTCGGAGCTCTGGCTGGCGAGGGGATAGGAGGCCAGCAGGCCGAGGAAGCCCGTCATCGCGTCGGTCCAGCGCCCGGCGGCCAGGTCGCTCTTGGCCGCGGCCAGGGGAAGCCGCGCGGCCCGGCTGTCCGCAGCCGTCCGGTCGCGGTCCGTCGCGTAGGCGCCCATGGTCTCGAGGCGCTGGACGAACATGTCGCGGGCGGCCGTGTCGACAGGCAGGTAGTTCAAGGCTTCGGCGTAGCCTTGGGCCGCGAGCGTGAAATCGCGGGCGACGAAGGCCGCGTCGGCCTTGCCCAGGGCATCGTCGAGGCGGGCTTTCCTGGCCGCTTCCTGGTCCTGCAGGCGATTGAGGAAGAAATCGTGGGCCGCGAGAATTTCCGGGACGGTCGCGAGAGCCTCCTGGTACTTGGCCTGGGCCGCGGCGAGGTCGCCGGCTTGCATGGCCTTGGCGCCGGCCGCGGCGTCGGCTCGCGCGGCCGCCAGAAGATCGGCCTGCGCCAGCAGCTTGTTGGCGTCGGAGCTCGAGCGGTCGAGCTCTTCCTTGGCCAGGGTGCTCAGGGCGTCGGCGACGAAAAGATCGGCCGTGCGCCTCCCCTGGATCGAGGGCATGGCCGCCACGCTCGGGTCGTTGAGATAGGAGCTTAAGGCCGCGGCTCCCGCTGCCGCATCCTCGAACCGCCGGTCGCGCAGGGCCTGGCGAATGCTGTCGTAGAGCCCGAGTATCCGGTCTTCGACCGCCTGCTGCTGAGTGCGCTGGGCGTTCAGCTGGGCGAGCTGGGCCTGGGCCTGGGCCAAGCCCGCCTGGGCGGCGACGTTCTGCGATTCGAGCGCCTTGGTCTTCGCGTCGAGCGAGGCGCGAAGCGCATCTTCGCGCTGCTGGGCCTCGGCGAGGATTTTTTGCCGTTCGGTGCCGAGTGCCGACATGTTGGCCTGGTATTCGTCGCGCAGTTTCGCGTAGTTCGCGTCGGCTTGGGCGCGTTCAGCCTGGGCCTTTCGATCATAGGCGGCGAGCTGGAGCTTGAGTTGCGCGTTCTTCTGCTCCTCGAAGCGTTTCATCTGCGCTTGCTGGGAAGCGGTCGACAGGCCGAGACTGGTCAGGCGCTGGCGCTCCTTGTCGAGCTCGGCCTGCATCTGGGCCTGGAGCGTCGCCTCTTGCTGCTTGACGCGAGTGTCGATGTTAGCGGCCAGGGCGTTCCGCTCCTGGTCGAGCGTGGCGAGCCGGGATTGGATGTCGGCTATGGCCTTGTCCTTGGCCTGGATCTGCGAATCCGATTCGCGGCGAAGCTCCTGGAGCAATTTGCCTTCGGCGCTGGTCATGGCCGCGCCGCCCGCCTCGATGCTCCGGTCGCGCTGGCGGAAAAGGTAGGACAGACCGAAGAGGATCCCGACGGTGAGGGAGGCGGCGAGGAGGTTGACGATGAGGGGAAACACGAAGCCCTTGCGGAGCGGGTGGAGGGCCAGCGATTCGGGGCCGGCGGTGATCCGATTGCCGGTGGCGACTTTTTCTATGGCCTGGAGTATCTCGCGGCGGTCCTCGACGGTGATCCCATCGGCCTCGCCGGCCGATTCGTATCCGGCCCCGAAACTGAAGGAGTCGTCTTGAGCCCGCAGCTGCGCTGCCCGCTTCAAAAGACCAGAGCTGCCGGTCACGGTCATTTCACGTCCTCACTGATACCATATATATCGGCGCCTTGCGAGCGCGCGCAATACCGGGCTTCCTCTAGATGCGGCATAGTTCGGCTTCCGCATTCCAGGCATTTCCCCTCTGCTCCCGCAGCTCCACCATGGCGTAAAACCCTTCCTTGAACGACCCCGGATTGACGACCAGGGTGGAGCCGTGGCGAGCGGAGGAACGGGACTCGTGAATATGGCCGCAGACCCAGAGCGGCGGCCG
>Ga0307376_10000187_pt1 | contig 85639 bp, 77 predicted proteins | sample TR2MG_FD_202536 | JGI IMG/M metagenome (GOLD analysis project Ga0307376, IMG submission 202536) | Soil microbial communities from Risofladan, Vaasa, Finland - TR-2 | ecosystem: Environmental > Terrestrial > Soil > Coastal area > Acid sulfate soil | place: Finland: Risofladan, Vaasa | collected...
GCGGCCCGGCTGGTCTACCACGCACTCGGCAAGTACGGCAAGGGCGAGTCGGATGTAGAATATCATGAAGACCCGGGCTTGGACGTGGGTTTGAGCTTTGGGTACGTGGACGACAACGGCGACGCCACGACGCCCCCGTTGATCTATGCCGTACCCGACTTCTTCCGTGACGGCGTGGGCGGGTTCGATGTGACCAACACGAACGGGACGAACATCACCCAGTTCGGCGCGGACGCCGGCTTCAAGTGGCGCGGCCTGGCGGTGACCGGTGAGTACTGGCTGCGGATCGTCGACGTGAGCAACGGAAGCTTCGGCAACCGTCTGGTGGCGCCCTACTACGTGGTGACCGGCAACAACGACACGTCGCACTACCAGGGCGCACAAGTGCAGGTTGGCTACTTCATCATCCCCAAGAAGCTGGAAGCGGCCGCGCGGGTGGGAGCCGTGTGGGATGTCGGTCCGGGCAGCGAGGGCGTGTGGGAATACGCTGCCGGGATGAACTACTACTTCCAGGGCCACAACTGCAAGCTGCAAGCGGACGTCACGAAGATCAACGAGTTGCCGGTGCGAAGCAGTTCGGCCAACTTCATCGACGTCAACGACGACGTGACGATGTTCCGCGTCCAGTGTCAGGTAACGTTCTGAGTCTGTCCTAGTCTCGGTCGGCTTTTAATGTGAGAAGGTGTTACAGAATGCGGTTGGCGATCGTGATCTCGCCGATGACCTGATCCCGGCGGGCCAGTTCCTTCTTCAGCCGTGCGAACTCCGCGTCCTGCCCGGCGGCCAGGAACTCCTCCCGCCAACGGTGCAGCGTGGTCTGCGAGACGTTATACCGCCGCGCCAGCGTGGCGATCGGCTCTTCCCTCCGCAGCATCATCAGCACGATCTCGACGCGCTGAGCCGCATCCAAACCTGACTGTCTGCCCATCTGCTTGACTCCCTTGATCTCGATATCCATCGATCCAGACCAAAGAAGCCTGACACACCCGCGCGCCCACGGAACCCCGAGCTATACAGCAGGCTAGCGCCACGCTACAGCGCCGCCGTCAACGCCCTCAGGTACGCCGCGCCCCTCCTGGAGCGACGGCCCGACCACCGCTAAGATACGTCGGGATCGATAACGGGCATCGATCCGTCACAAGGTCTGATTCGCTGCTGTCTGAGGGACTATGAACGTCGTCCTGATCGGCATGAAGCACTGCGGCAAGAGCACTCTCGGCGCGGCCCTGGCCCGGCGGTGGGCGTGCCCGTTCCACGACGTCGATCGCATGATCGAACAGACCTACGCCTGCGACGCCGGCGAGACACTCACCGTCCGCGAGTTGTTCGCCAGGCACGGCGAGCAGCGCTTCCGCCAGATCGAAAGTCACGTCGTGTGCGAGCTGTATCTGAAACTCGATGAGCCCGACGCCACCAACGTCGTGGCACTTGGTGGACGCACCGCGACCAACGCGCAGATCAGCCAGTTGCTCGCGGGCATAGGATTGGTGGTCTACCTGAAGGTGCCCAACGACGAATTGGTCGCACGCCTGCGAGCAAGCGGACTGCCGTCGTTTGTCGACCGCAACGATCCCGTCGCCGACTTCCTGGATCTGTGTCGCCAGCGCGAACCTATCTACGGTCAACTGGCGGATCGGGTGGTGGAGTTGGACGCACTCGGTGTCGACCAGGCCCTGGACCACTTGATTCACCGCATCGAGGAGCACGAACATGCCCGGTAGCAGCTTCGGCAACCTGTTTCGCATAACCACCTTCGGCGAGTCGCACGGCGGCGCGGTGGGCGTCGTGGTCGACGGCGTCACGCCCGGCGTCGAATTGTGCGAAGCCGACGTGCAAGCCCAGCTCGACCGCCGCAAACCCGGGCAATCCTCGGTCACGACTCCGCGATCGGAGCCCGACACCGTGCAGCTTCGCTCGGGCCTGTTTGAGGGCAAGACCACCGGCACACCGATCCTCATGATCCTGTTCAACAAGGACGCCGACCCCTCGCAGTATGAGAGCATCAAGAACGTGTTCCGCCCCGGGCACGCCGACTACACGTATCACAAGAAATACGGCATCCGCGACTACCGCGGCAGCGGACGGGCCTCCGGACGCGAGACGGCCGGCCGCGTCGCCGCCGGCGCCGTGGCGCGAAAGCTCCTGGCCCACCGAGGTATCGGCATCGTCGCCTACACGTGGCGCGCCGCCGGCATCCAATGCGAAACGGTCGAGCTGGACGAAATCGAACGGAATCCCATGCGCGCGTGCGATCCGCTGGCCGCCGCCGACATGGTCAAAGCCGTCGAAGCGGCGCGCGATCGCGGCGACAGCGTCGGCGGCATCATCGAATGCCGCGTCACCGGCGTGCCGACCGGCCTGGGCGAGCCCGTCTTCGACAAGCTCGACGCCGACCTGGCCAAGGGCGTCCTGTCGATCGGTGCCACCAAGGGCATCGAGTTCGGCACCGGATTCGCCGCAGCCGACATGACCGGCAGCCAGCACAACGACCCCATCACCCCCGACGGGTTCGCCACCAACCACGCGGGCGGCATCCTGGGAGGCATCAGCACCGGGGCCGACATCGTTTTCCGGGTTGTCGTCAAACCCACGTCGTCGATCAGCAGCCAGCAGCATACAATCGATGCGAGTGGCCGCGAGACAACCATCCAGATCAAGGGCCGCCACGACCCGTGTATCTGCCCGCGGATCGTGCCCGTGATCGAGGCGATGGCCGCCATCGTGCTGGAAGACCACTGCAAGCGACAGGCTGCACTCCACGCGTAGACGGCTTGGCTTGTCGCGCGCCGAGCGTCCGGGCCGGAGCCAGCTCGTATGAACGAGTTTGACAAGCGGATCGCCCGCGCAGCCGGCGACCGGCTTCGCAGCGTCGAGATCGACACCATCCAGGTGAACCTCGGCCTGCGGTGCAACCATCGCTGCGTGCACTGCCACCTGGACGCCTCACCCCAGCGCGATGAATGCATGGATTGGCCCACCATGGAGCTGGTCCTCCAGGCCGCCGGCAAAGTCGGCTGCCAACTCGTCGATCTGACCGGCGGCGCCCCGGAACTCAACCCGCACTTCCGCCCGTTTGTCCAAGCCCTCACCGACCGGTGTCGGCAGGTGCAGACGCGAACGAATCTGACCGTGCTGGCTGAACCGGGCATGGAGAACCTACCCAAGTTCCTGCGCGATCACCGTGTGCAGCTTGTCGCGTCTCTGCCATGCTACCTCGAGGAAAACGTCGACGCCCAGCGCGGCGCGGGTGTGTACGAAAAGAGCATCCGCATCATCAGGCAGCTCAACGCCTTGGGATACGGCATCGATCCCGGACTTCAGCTCAATCTGGTGCACAACCCCGCCGGGCCTTTCCTGCCGCCCGATCAGACAACCCTCGAAGCCGACTACCGCCGCCAACTGCACGAGCGCTTCGCGGTCAGCTTCTCACGACTGCTGACCATCGCCAACATGCCCATCGGCCGCTTCCAAACGACTTTGCGCCGCACGAACCAGCAGCGGCAATATGCGCGACTGCTCGAAGACGCCTTCAATCCCGACACGATCGATGCGCTGATGTGCCGACACCAAATCAGCGTAGGGTGGGACGGTACGCTCTACGACTGCGATTTCAACCTCGCCCTTGGCTCCCCCGTCGACCACGGCGCGCCGGATCACATCATACGATTTGATCCGGCTGTCCTGAAAAAGCGAAGAATCGTCACCGGCGAGCACTGCTTCGGCTGCACAGCCGGCAGCGGATCTTCCTGCGGCGGCGCCCTCGCCTGATTGGGTACGAACAACCAGACGGCACGTGCGTATAATCGAACCGACGGTGAGGGTTTTGACCGCAATCGCGTCGCAGGCACAACGTCGGGGGTCGCGCCGGAGAAGCACGTATGACAGCCTGGCACAAGCGTTTTGTCGCTGTAGCCGTCGAAATTGCGGCGGGCGAGCCCGGCGGCGCACGGCGAGGCTGGTGGCGGCCCGTCGTGTTGCTGGCCGCTGTGATCGCCCTGCTGGTCCTGGCAAAAGTCCTGGGGCTCGGCCAGCGTCTCAGCGATCTGCGCGACTGGATCGAATCGCTCGGCGCTATGGGCCCGGTCGTGTTCATCGCGCTGTATGCCGTGGCCACCGTCGCGGCCCTTCCCGGCTCGGCGTTGACGGTCGCAGCCGGCGCCTTGTTCGGCTCGGTGCTGGGCGTCATCTGTGTGAGCATTGCCTCGACGCTGGGCGCCAGCCTGTGCTTTCTGATCGCCCGCTACTTCGCCCGCGACGCGGTGGCGCGATGGCTGACGTCCAAGGAAACGTTCCGCCGCCTCGACGAGCTTACCGAACGACACGGCGCGATCATCGTCGCCCTCACGCGATTAGTCCCGCTGTTCCCCTTCAACCTGCTCAACTACGGACTCGGGCTGACGCGCATGCGCTTCCGGACCTACGTGTTCTGGTCCTGGCTGTGCATGCTGCCCGGCACGGTGCTCTATGTGGTCGGCAGCGACGCGGTGGTCAAAGGCATCTCCGAGGGCCGCGTCCCCTGGGTGCTGGTCGCGGTGCTGGTGGTGGTGATCGCCGGGCTGACGATCCTGATCCGCACCGCCCGGCGCAGGCTCGACAGCAGCCCGGCCGGCGCCGATCGAACCACGCTGGAAACGGACACACCACGCGAGGCCGCCACCTGATGCTACGCCTGCTCCAAAGGCGGGGGATGTCGACTATCGCAAGACAAGTGCGGGTGCCCCGTCCCTTCCAGGGTCGGGGGACGTCACATGTCGCAATATAAGTGCTGTAGCACGGCCAGCGATCGGTTGCCCCCTTCTCGCTTACCCGGGTGTGACACTATACTGCCGCCGGCCCAAGCAGCCCGCCGTGTGCCGGCGGGGGCTATGCTGATTGGAGGAGTCCGGCGTGTCACAGACACCTCGCGAGATTGTTGAACGGTGCCTTCGCTTCGAGCATCCCGAGCGGATGCCTCGCGACCTGTGGGTGCTGCCGTGGGCAAGAACACACCATCCCGACGCGCTGGCGAGGTTGGAGCAGCGATTCCCGTCCGACTTCGGCACGGCCGCTGACGTATATCGGCCGTCGCCGCGGGTGCAGGGCGATCCGTATGTGCTGGGCACCTATGTCGATGAATGGGGCTGCCGCTTCACGAACATTCACGGCGGGGTGATCGGCGAGGTCCGCGAGCCCGTGGTTCGCGACGCCGACGACTTCGAGCAGGTCGCGCCGCCTTACGAGACTCTTCCCGCCGACGTCAACGCGTCGCGCGATGCGGTGAACCGCGCGTACGCGGCCGAGGATCGCTTCGTGCGGGCCGCCTGCTGTCCGCGGCCATGGGAACGCTACCAGTTCCTGCGGGGCAGCGAGAACGCCATGATCGACATCGCCGAGCCGGGGCGCGAGGTGCGCGCCCTGCTCCGCAGGATTCACGAGTTCTATCTGACCGAGCTGGAGTTCTGGCTGACCACCGACGTCGACGCAATTGGATTCATGGACGACTGGGGCGCGCAGCGGCAGTTGCTCATTTCGCCGTCGACTTGGCGCGAGCTGTTCAAGCCGCTGTACAAGGACTACTGCGATCTCGCACACGCGCACGGCAAGTGGGCGTTCATGCACTCCGACGGGCATACCCAGGCGATTCTGGCCGATCTGATCGAGGTGGGCGTCGACGCGATCAACGCGCAGTTGTTCTGCATGGACATGGCCGAGCTCGCTCGCATCGGCAAGGGAAAGATCACCTTCTGGGGCGAGATCGACCGCCAGCACGTGCTGCCCTCGCCCGACCCGCAGGCCGGGCGCGACGCGGTTCGCCAGGTCGCCCGGCACCTCTACGACCCGACTGGGGGGATCATCGCCCAGTTCGAGCTCGGGCCGGGGGGCAACCCGGCTGTGGCGCTCGCCATCTTCGAGGAGTGGGAAAACGTGCAGCGCGAATCGCAGACGGGCCGGTCACGATGAGTCGCAAGCTGGTTTACGCGTTCCCCGGCGCGATGGACATGGTGGCCGGCTCGGTGTTCTTCGTCTGCCAGGTGCGGCTGGCGGAGGGGCTGGCCGACTCGGCTGTGGGCGTTACCGGCGTGGTGACCACGTGGGGCATCGTCTACATGCTGTGCTGTCTGCTGGTGGGCCGATGGGTCACGCAGCGCAGCGTGGCGTGGATGTTGATCGCGGCGTGCGGGCTGACCGCGGCGGTGGCGGCGGGCTTTATCCTGCTGCCCGGCAAGGCGGCGATGTATGCCCTGGTGGTGGCGCAGGGGGTGGCGACGGCGCTGTTCTTCCCGCCGGTGCAGTTCTTTCTCAAGCGCTTTGATTTGGGTCAGGCCAACAGCGCGGCGTACTCGGCGGCGATCTATACGTTGTCATGGAGCATCGGCTTTGCGCTCGGGCCGCTGGTGGCGGGTTGGTTGTGGCAGCAGGAATGGATCGGGTGGCGCGGCTGTCACGTGTTCAACGGGCTTCTGGCTATGGCCCTGGGCGTGGGGGTCTACCTGCTCAAACACCATGTGCTGGTCGAGGCGTCGCCGCCTGTCGCGTTGAAAGACGACCCACCGCAAGAGCCGGCCAAGCGTTCGCGCAAGCCGGCGGTCGACTATTCGCGTCTGCCCGACCTGGCGTGGATGGCGTGGGTTTTTGGCGGGGTGGGCTCGGTGGCGTTTGCGGCCGCCCGATCGGTCTTTCCGATCAGCGGCGTGGCGTGCGGGCTGAGCAAACCCGAGCTGGGCGCGGTGCTGTTCATTCACTGCGTGGGGCAGGCGGCGTTGGCGTATGCGCTGCGTCGCAGCCGGCTGTGGATGTATCGGCCCCTGCCGCTGATCGCCTTCGGCCTGGTCGGTGTGATCGGGCTGACGCTATTTGCGGTGGCCCGCTCGGCGCCGCTGTTCTACTGTGCGGCTGCGTGTACCGGCGTGTACACCGGTTCGACGTTCTTCTATCTGGTGTTTCATTCGCTGGTGCATCCGACGCGAAGCGCGCGGTACGTGGCGATCAACGAAGCGGTGGTGGGCATGACGGGCATCGTCGCGCCGTTCTCGGCCGGGTGCGTGGCTGACGGGCTCGGCCTGCCGGTCAGCTACACTGCTGTCGCGGTGCTGATCGGGTTGGCAGTGATCGCGCAGGCCCTCCTGCACCGCCGACACACAGCCGCAGTCCGCGCCGCCAGCGCCGGCGTGGGTGACTGACTGTCCGACGTAGGGCGGGTTCCACCCGCCATCTTGCCTGCGCTGCGGTTGAGGGTGCCACCACCCGCCAATCCGCCCCCCGCAGGACCCCTCCACAGAGACCACACCACCCTTGCATTCCCGTTTGCGACCGACTGCTTCAATTCCTCTGCCGGTCGCAGTACCCCATGCCATGACCCCAGAGCTGTTGGATAGTATAAACAAGTCTTAGTTCCTCCACTTAGACCATAGCCGCCCTGCGGCGCTGAGCCCCTTATTAAGGAAGGCGCGTACATACATTTCCGACCGGTTCGTCATGGCTCTGCTCGGGCGGACAGCTTGTTAGTTCTTGTTGTAACAGGAGTTACGGCCACTCGGGCGGGGTCCGACTGCGCGGCGGTCGGAAACCCCGGCATCACAGTGGAGTCCGTCTGGCAATTCCTGGCCACCAATGGCAAACCTGCGTAAGTACAACTAATGCCTTGACTTGGGGTGCCCGAGATCGCGATAATCAGTGATGGTGGCAGGTCGTGAGTCCGCCCTGGTGTGTGGGCACACGGCTGCGAGGGACTTTCCGGGCATTCAGTTCGACGTGAGCGGGCTCGAATTTACGGATACTAGAAATGCCGTGCAGGGACGCACGGCAGTAGCGTTGCTTGTACTGCACACTTCATCAGCGTTCGATGCCGATAATGCAAATGCGCTCGGTTGCACTATAGCTAAACGCAAGACCATAGAAAGGAACTCTGCCATGGCGGACCTGCTGCAGTCATCCCGATTGTTTCGGGTCAGCTCAAAGCTGCAATCAGCTTCCACGTCTCTGTCCAAGCTGGCGGAAGGAGGTACTCTCGAAGTTAAGGACCACGATGCCTTGACTTGGGCCGGCGAGTTTCTTGCGGAGGTCGATTGGACCTATGAATCAACCACCAAGTCTGGGCTCGACAGGGGAAGTGCGCTACAGGCAACATCCGCGCGTCCTTACTTCTACAGGGCGCTCATGAAGGTCGACCCGGACGAGTTCACTCGCGCCGGAGTCGAGACTGAGGAGCAATTGCGGGGCTTTCTACAGAATGTTTATGGTACACTGCAATCTGCGGGCAACGAGTTACACCTATCCCGAGAGCAGCTTGAATTGGCTTCGCAAGTTCTGTCAGTCATCGCCAGATCGATATTAGCTCAACTCAACAACAACGGTCTGCCGCGACGCCCCGTTCAGCTAACCGCCGTATATACCTGACAGGCCAGATCGTGGCTACGCCAATGCCCTTGGCAGGTCCAACTCAGTCTGAGGAATTCTCACTCCGGGCCAAGATCCGCGCTCAGGCTGGGATGCTGGCTCGTTTAGCGGCGAAGCTTCAAACAGGGGAGGACTTTCCCACTGACACCCCTCCAAAGCTGTGCCGACTCATAACCGCTACAGCGCGGGTCGTCGAAAGGTACTCGGACGAGACGCCCCGAGATCGCTTGGCGCATGTCGCGGAGCTTTTGAGAAGTACGACAAAGTATCTAAGATTCGTCGAGCGATCACGTAGAAGCCAGACTCCGTGGAGTATGGTTCAAGCTACTGAAGATCTGTTTAAGCAGTGCCTGGGTGAGCACTACAATTTCATTATTCGCCCTCAATGGTCGTACAACTATGGAATCGTGGGTGAGTTTGTCGAGCACTTTCGAGGCGCCATTCAGAGTTTGGAGTGGATTCCGTTAGATGAATGGGAATCGATCGCGGGGTGCGATCCGGACACGCGGATATATTGCATCTCGTTTCCGCGGTTGGAGCGCCTCAATTGCCTATCTCACGCCGCGTGGGGACACGAAGTCGGCCATGTCATTGCACATGAGTGGCTAGCCGAACGGTTCGAGCCCCTGTGGAAGAAAGAGGAACCGCGAATACGCGAGGAGATCACGAAATCCGTCGAGAAGTCCTCGGAGGTAGTGAGCAGCCTGTTTCGCAAGACCTACATGGAAGAAATCGTCGCATCCCAGTGTGACCGAACGATGGAAGTTGCGCGCCAGGGGCTGGAGGAGCTTCTTTGTGACGCAGTTGGAGTATACTTGCTTGGCCCCGCTGCGGTGGCGTCGCTCGTCGAGTTTAGCGCCGGACTTGGACTGGATGAGAGCCCACTTGACTTTGGTTACTATCCGGCATGGCGCTACAGGCTTCGCCTGGTTGCTGACGCCTGTAAAGAGGACCTGGAGGGGAAGCACGCCAACGCGGAAGCCGGCAAGTACCCTGGACCCACTTTGGCTCCCTTCATCGACTGGCTCAATGACGCCCTGGCAGTTGTTGATGATACAAGAGATAGGGCTGTGCTCAGAAGACACGTGACCACGCGTGAGGCCTACGCGCTCATCGAGAAGAACTGGGGGCGGATTAGCAAGGATGTTATGGATAGACTGGCGGCGAGCCCAGTGAAGCCATATGAGCTGTCCCGACGCGTGCCAATTATCGAGGCTTTGGTCGGACGACTTGAAGTCGATGTGCCTCCCAATGAACCCTGCAGCTTCGGTCCCCCTGCTTCCTACCAGGACATCCTGACAGCGGGATGGGTGTTCAAGATTAAAAGCATGCGCGACGATGGGAAATGGGCTAATGCCGACAGCTATGAGAAGCTATTCCGTCTTGTTCTGAAAGCGATCGAGTCGGCTTTCGTGCAGGAACGGTATGGCCCTATTCTCGCAAACGAGTCGGAGGAAGAGTGAGCACACTGACCGGGAAAAGGATCCGGAAGCTACTCGACGACGGGCGACTCATCATTACCCCCCTGCTGAGCCCCAAGCAGATCGGCACCGCCTCGGTGGACGTCAGACTGGGGAACCAATTCATCGTCTTCCGCACCCATATACTCGGCGTTTTTAATCCCTACAAGATGGAAGCCGGACAGTTACGAAGGCTGCAAGAACGTCAAGTCGTTGGATTTCGAAGAGATTTCATTCTGCATCCTGGAATGCTTGCACTAGGCTCGACCTTTGAGTACGTTTCCATGCCGAACGACCTCGAATGTCAGGTTGAGGGGCGTTCCTCGTGGGCGCGCCTTGGCATTCAGATCGCGACGGCAAGTTCCGTGGAGCCAGGGTTCAAGGGGGTCCTGACGCTTGAACTCTCCAACCTTGGTACGATACCGGTAAGCCTATGGCCTGGGGTCCGAATCGCGCAGCTTGTTTTTCATACCGCGGAGCCACCTCTAAGCAAGCGATCTGGAGGCAGAAAATATGATTCTGCCGTAGGTCCTGAGTTCAGTCGCCTTTTTGAAGACGAGGACGGACGCGTGTTCGAGCCCCCCGGTTAGGCAACGCTGCCCCCACCTCTTCCATGGGCGCGAGTGTCTTATCCCGTCTAACGGCGGGCGACTACCGCGATCTACTGTATGCAAGCCTGCCCGAACTCTGCCGGCGGCGCTTACGGCTTGGTCCCCATCGCCTGGGCGGTGTTGACCTTGTCGCTCAATCGGGCGTGCGGCAAGGCGGGCTGAGCCCGGCCTACATCTACCAAGCAGAACCCGCTCACAATCGTCGCAAGGCGGCCACTCTCACACCGTCGCGGCGCCTAAGATCGCCTCCAAATCCGCATCCGGCGTGGTGATCGGTGCGATGTTGAACTTATCGACCAGCACCTTCAACACGTTCGGCGAGACGAACGCCGGCAGGCTCGGGCCCAGCCGCACGTTGCGAATGCCCAGGTGAAGCAGCGTCAGCAAAATGCACACCGCCTTTTGCTCGTACCAGCTCAGCACCATCGACAGCGGCAAATCGTTCACGCCACAGCCGAACGCCTCAGCCAACGACGCGGCAATCTGGATCGCCGAGTACGCGTCGTTACACTGGCCCACGTCCAGCAGCCGCGGGATGCCGCCGATGTCGCCGAAATCCAGCTTGTTGAACCGATACTTGCCGCACGCCAACGTCAAAATCACGCAGTCGTCCGGCACCTTCTCAGCCAGCTCGGTGTAGTAGCTTCGGCCCGGCTTGGCCCCGTCGCACCCGCCGATCAAAAAGAAGTGCCGAATCGCGCCTTGCTTGACCGCGTCGACCACCTTGCCGGCCACGCTGCCCACGGCGTGATGGCCGAAGCCCACGGTAATGCTCTTTTCCGGCTCGTCCCGGGCAAAGCCCTCAGCCGACAGGGCGGCCTCGATCACCGGCGCGAAGTCGCCGTCGTCGATATGCGTCACACCCGGCCAGGCCACCAGCCCGCTGGTGAAGATGCGCCCCTTATAACTGTCCTTCGGGCGCTGAATGCAGTTGGTGGTCATCAAAATCGCACCCGGAAACTCGTCGAACTCCTTGCGCTGGTCCTGCCATGCCCCGCCGTAGTTGCCGACCAGGTGCTTGTACTTTTTCAACTTCGGATATGCGTGCGCCGGCAGCATCTCGCCGTGCGTGTACACGTTGACGCCCTTGCCCTCGGTCTGCTCCAGCAGCGCGGCCAGATCCTTCAGGTCGTGGCCCGACACCAGGATGGCCTTGCCCCTCGCCGGTGTAATCCGCACCGACGTCGGCTCAGGATGGCCGTACGTCTCGGTGTGTGCCGCATCGAGTGAGCCCATCACCTTCAGGTTCACCTCGCCGCATCGCAGTACCATCGCCAGCAACTCAGCGACCGTGCACTCGCCGCTCGCCAGAAAGTCCAGCGCCTCGTGAAAGAACGCGTACACCTCGTCGTCTTCCCTGCCCAGAATCATCGCGTGGTCGGCGTAGGCGGCCGTGCCCTTGAGCCCATAGGTCAGCAGCTCCTCCAACCCCGCAACATCCTCGCCGTGCTCGTCGATTCGGTCTTCGATGCTCACGGCCTCGCCCTGACGGATCAGATCGTCGGTGTTGTCAGCCGGCGTCCACGCCGCCGGCCCGCTCAGCGTTTCCGGCTGTTTGCCGGCGGTCTTGCACGCCTGCTCGTAGAGCTGCCTGGCCACCTCTTTGACTTGGTGGGCGCAGCGCAGACGCTGCTCAAGCCGCTTCGGATCGAAGTTCACGTTCGTCACCGTCGAGAACAGCGCTTCGACCACAAATACGTCGACCGCGCGGTCCTTCGCCCCGAGCTGCCTTGCGCGATGGGCATACATCGCGATGCCCTTGGCCGCATAGATCAGCAGGTCCTGAAGGTCAGCCGTCTCCGGATCCTTGCCGCACACGCCGTGCGCCGTGCACCCGGTGCCCTTGGCCGTTTGCTCACACTGGAAGCAGAACATGTTTTCGACCTCCGCTCTTGGTTGGTTGATTTCCGCGAATCCTCATATTGACCACGCCCGATTCAGACAAGCGCCTCGACCGGCACCGGTCGCCGCGACAGAATTCGCCCCTCGACGCTGACCATCGTGTCGACTAGCGGCACGTCGCGCCCGCTCCGCCGCCGCGCCTCACCCGCCATCCTCAACAGGCCCGTGCAGCAGGGCACCTCCATGTGCACCACCTCCAGCTCCGTCAGATTATTGGCGCGAATCATCTCGGTGAGTTTTTCGATATATCCAGTCGGGTCGTCGAGCTTCGGACATGCGATGGCCAATGCCCGGCCTCGCAGCATCCTGCGGTGGAACTCGCCGTACGCCACCGGCACGCAGTCAGCCGCCAGCAGCAGCCTGGCCCCGCGCAGCATAGGTGCCGTCGGCGGCAGCAACCGAAGCTGCACCGGCCACTGTCGAAGCTCCGAGGCCGACTCACCGTCGTCGTCCGCGCCCGCAGCCGGCTGGTCCACCTGCTGCTGGCCCAACCGGGCAAAGCGGGCCGACGGACAGCCCGCCGGCGGGCCCGGCGGCGCCTCGACCGGCGCCGGGTCGGCCGTTTGGTCGGCCAAGTGCTGCTGGACGGCCGACTCGTCGAAAACCTCCGCCTCCCGCCGCTCGATGCGAATCGCGTCCTGCGGGCACTGCCCCAGGCACGCGCCCAGCCCGTCGCAGAGATTCTCGGCCACCAGCCGGGCCTTGCCGTCGATCAGTTGAATAGCCCCTTCCTGACAGGCCGGAATGCACAGCCCGCAGCCGTTACACCTTTCTTCGTCGATACTTACGATCTCTCGCAGCATGCGTCGCTCCTTGCCGAAGCTCATCGATGGCGGTTGTCGGCTCCGCCATGGTGCGCCTACGATACGCCGACGTGCCGTGCGAGGCTTTGACCTGGGTCAAACCGGCGGAGTTTTTTTCGCCACGCTGTCGAGAGGTCGAATGGGCCAGGCCGAACGCGACATTCTCAAACGATGCGGGTTCTTCCGCGACCTGAGCGACGCCTCGCTGGAAAAGCTCGCCGGCATCGCCCGCGTCCAACGCTACCGCAAGGGCGAGACCATCTTCCGCGATGGCCAGCCGTGCCCGGGCATCTTCGTGGTGGGTTGCGGCGCCGTCAGGGTCTACAAGCTCGCACCCTCGGGCAAAGAGCACGTGCTGCACTTCGCCTACGAGGGGATGACCTTTGCCGAGGTGGCGGCCATCGGCGGCTTCGACTGCCCAGCCTTCGCGGCAGCCACCGAAGACACCGAGTGTGCGCTCTTGCCGACCGAGCCTTTTCTGACCGCCCTGCGAGGCGATCACGACTTGTGCCTGCAACTGATGACGAGCATGGCGCTGTGGGTTCGCCGGCTGGTCGGCCATCTCGAAGACGTTGTGTTAAAGGACGCTGCCAGCCGGGTCGCCCGCTACCTGCTTGGGGTACAGGCGCCCGGCGCCGACCGCTTCGCCCTGCCGATGCTCAAACGTGACCTGGCCAGCCATCTCGATCTCACCGGTGAGACGCTCGCGCGCACCCTACGCCGGCTCGCCGAAGCCAGGCTGATCGACATGCCCAACCAGCAGCAGATACGTATCCTCGACCGCGATGCGCTCACCGAAGTGGCCGACGGCAGCCGCCCGCCGAGTTCAAATATGCAAGCTACTCGGTCATGACCGCAGCCCGCAGACGATTAGAGCCCCCTCTGTCCTTCGTCTGCTTCCCCCACCGCGGCAGCGATCAGGCCGCCGACAACGTCGGTCAAATCCGAGAGCTTTGTTCTGGCCAGGTAGTCGCGGACGCGGTCGTTCACCTCGCCCACCAGCCCGCCCAAAATGCATTTGTCGCTGCGACACATCGCGGTGTCGAACAGACAGTTCGCCGGCACGACGACGCCCTCGATAGCCTCATACACCTCCAACAGCGTGACTTGGTCGCTCGGTCGTGTCAGCGAAAAGCCCCCCTTTGGGCCCCGAGTGGAACGCACCAGCCCCGCCCGGCCTAGCCGCTGCAATACCTTCGACAAGTGAGCTTCCGACACGCCCAGCACGGTGGCAATCTGACTGGTGGTCAGTGCCCTGTCAGGGCTGGCCGCCAACAGCACCGTCGCGTGCATCGACAGTGAGGCGGCCTCCGAGATCCTCAGCAAGTTACTCATAGCAGACCCAAAAGTGATATTTCACATTAAGGTACCACTATACCGGCGGGCCGCCGGATGTCAATTGGCATCGATGCCGACAAGTTGCGCGTCGAGCGGGCAACCGTTGCCAGAGAGCGTCCAGGCGGAGCCCGATTTGCCTGTAATGTATTGTAATAGAAGAGGTTACGCCCGACGCGCGCCGGTCGGCAAGGCAGGTGTGCTTTCGCTGCTGTGATGCCGATGCGCCGGTTCGCCCGCAAACGGACTGCTACTCGACCGTCACGGTGACGTCGAAGTCTATCGGCACGAGGGAGTGGTCGAACGTGAAGACGATGGTGTCGCCGCAGGAGAAGTCGTCGCCGTCGCGCAACACGTCCGAGCTGGTCTCCGGGCCGAGGCCGCCTACGACCTGGAGGTCGGCGTCACTAATGATGATCGCCTGTAAGTCGTCGCAGCTTCGCGAGAACGTTGCCGTTTCGCCGGCCTCGACCGTGTATTCCAGCTTCGTACCCAGTTCGGTTAGCAGCAGCTCGGGAATCTCCTGCTGGTCGCTGATGTAGATCTCGACCTCCACGTCAAGGCCAAGACTGCTGTTGTTGACCAGCGCCACCGTCACCGTGTCAGCGCCAAAGAGATCCTCCAGGGCGTCGCAGCCGGAAACGACGGGACAGATCGCAACCAGCACCAGCAGATATCGAACTCGGTTGATCACGTCCTGCCTCCTTTGCTCTGTACGGAGTTGCGCCGGCGCCGCCTCGCCAGGTCCGCCGCCTGGCATCCCGCCCTGCGAGACGCAAAGCGATTCGGCCATCCGGAGCGTTGTTCTCGCAGCCGCAGTATAGGTGCGTCGCATGGGTGGTCAACGGCGTCCGCAACCCGCTGTGCGGCGGTCACCTAGTAAGGAAAGTGCCTACGCCAAAACGGATGCTCCCGCGCCTTTCGTCTGTAAACCTCTTTTTGACAAGCGCTTAATGAGTAAGCGGGAGACGATTGCCCAGAGGCAATCCGCTGCTTTTCGATCCGATTTCGCTGGGCGGCGTATTTGCACGAGAGGTCGGCCTATAGTCAGGCCGATGGGTTAGGCGCCGATCGGACGTGTTGGCCATGCATCGCACCAGCATGGTGCGGGCCTGCGTTCGACTGGGTACCGAAAGGTGGAGACGCACATCCCAATGGAGGTAAAGGCGTCATGAAGGCAGTTGGCAGTATCCTGACAATCATTCTGTTGGCCGTTACAGCCGCACCGGTTCACGCGACGCTTCAACCAGGCGAGACGGCTCCCGATTTCAAGCTTTTCGGCATCGACTACAAGTACCACTCACTTGCCCGGCACGCCGGGGCCAAGGCCTATGTGGTTCTGTTCACCTGCAATCACTGCCCCGTGGCCAAGGAGTACGAGGACAAGCTCATCGAAATCGCCAAGACGTATCAGCCCCAAGGCGTGAAGTTTCTGGCGATCAACCCGAACCCGGCCGACGTGGTGGCGGAAGACGGCTTTCCCGAAATGCAGCAGCGGGCCAAGGAAAAGGGCTTTCCGTACCCCTACTTGTACGATGAGACACAGGAGGTAGCCCGGGCCTACGGCGCGAAGGTCACGCCGCACATCTTCGTCGTCGCACCCGACCGCAAGGTGCTCTACGAAGGTGCCGTCGACAACCGACACAAAGAGCCCAACTATCTGACCGACGCACTCGACGCCATCGTGGCCGGCAAGACGGTCGAGGCCAACAACACAGCCGAGTTTGGCTGTAGCGTCAAGTATCGCAAGCAGGAGGTAACAGCCGCACCTGCTTCCGGATCGAAGCCGGGCACGTTTTGGGCGTCAGTCGATAATCCTGCGCAACCGACTGCGGGGTCGGTGTGCCCGGTGCAAGCCGCCAAGGCTGCTGCCGCTAAGAAGACTTGTGGTGCGTCAAGCCAACAGGCCTCGGCTAAGGCTTGCTGCCAGAGCGGCAAGGCCGCCTCGGTCGACGGTCGGGCCAGTTGCAGCAACGCGAAAGTCGCTCAGGCCGCGTGCGGCAAAACCCAGTACAAACAGGCAACCGCCGGTGAGTGCGGTGCCGGTGTGCAGCAGGCGGATCTGACGGCGGGTAAGGGATGTTGCCCAGCCGCAAAGAAGCAGGCAAAACTCGCCGCGGGTTCGCCGTGCGGTGCGGGACAAGGCTTGGTGGCTACAGGGTCACCGGACACCAACACCGCAAAGAGCGACGGGGGCGAGGCGGCTTCGGTCGCCTCAGACGACGTGAGGGTAAGGTTGGCCGATCTGGCGGACATTAAGAAGGCCGTCGCCAATCACCGAGGCAACGTCGTGGTGCTGGACTTCTGGGCTACGTGGTGCGCCCCATGCGTCAAGAGCTTCCCGAAGCTGGTGGAGTGGCATCGGCAGTACAACGCCAAGGGGCTGGAGGTCGTGAGCGTCAGTCTGGACAACCCGGCGAGAAAGAACGCCGTCGTCAGCTTCCTGCGACGTCACAACGCGCCGTTTGAGGCGATGATCCTCGATGCGGCGAACTACACCGAGTTGGTGGCGGGCATCAGCCCGAAGTGGGGCGGTCAGGTGCCAGCCGTGTTCATCTACGATCGGGGCGGCGCGTTGCGCGGTGAGTTTTTCGGCGACCAGGAATCGAAAACAATTGAGGATGCGCTCGCCACACTGCTGGCCGAGCCGGGTGCGACCGCGCGGGCAGGCGAGTCCGAGCCGTCGCAGGACGTGCGTTAAGCCTTTCCAGCATTCCTACCAACCCCAAAGGCCGCGGTCGGGTCGACGTTTGGCCGCGGCTTTTTCCTGATCCCACCGCTCGATTCGGCCCCCAGACGGGGGCGGTATCTACTTGTCGAACGGGCAACTTCCGTTGGACACGAGGCCCAACCAGACTGCCCGGACGGGCGTGCTGCTGAGAGTCCGCAGCCGCCAAGCTGGCTGGCGCCCCTTCGATGGCTCGTCGGTGGGGCTGGCAAGGGCCATCGGGGGCATGGTGGCCTTGCATGGGCGTCCCGGCCGACTATACTGGAGAAGTGCTGCGCGGGCGTAGCTCAGTTGGTAGAGCACAACGTTGCCAACGTTGTTGTCGTGGGTTCGAATCCCATCGCCCGCTTTGCCGCCGGGGCCAACACCGGCCCCGAACAGCCCAAGCCGGGCAAGGTCGGGCCAGCCGCTGGCGGTGCCGGATGTCCAGACCTGTAGCGAATCCTCTGGCCGAGGCGCGTGGCGATATGTGGCCAGGGGGTTCGCAGTTCGTTTAATACGGGTAGAATGCCCCACGCCGGCTGAGGGTATGGCCAACCTTACAGGCCGACCCGACAGGCGCATGTTCCGGATAGAGAGGTTTGCCTATGCCCGACGAAGAAACAACCAACCAGCCGTCATCCGACCAGGCGCCGGCGTCTGAGGCCGAGCAGCAAGAGGCGACCGACCAGGAAGAATCCGAGCAGGACAAACTGAAGCAGGCCATCCGGGTCGAGACCAAGTCGGTCGGGTTGCTGCGGACGAAGCTGACGGTCACCGTCCCCGAGGACACCATCCACGAACGCATCGAGTCGCAATACGACGAGTTGCGGCGTGAAGCCACGGTGCCGGGCTTTCGTCGCGGTCGGGCGCCTCGCACTCTGATCGAGAAGCGCTTCGGCGGCGATGTCCGCGATGAGCTGAAAGACAAACTGGTGGCCGAGGCCTACCTGGCGGCTGTCGAAAAAGAGGACATCAAGGTCCTGGGCGACCCGGACCTCGAACTCAAGAAGATCGAACTGCCCGACCAGGGAGATCTGTCTTTCACTTGTGAGGTCGAACTCAAACCCGAGTTCGATCTTCCCAAGCTGGAAGGGATCGAGCTTTCCAGGCCGAAGATCGGCGTCGCCGACAAGGACATCGACGCCCAGATCGACCGCATGCGGGCCATGCGAGGCAACTTCCAGCCGGTCGAAGAAGGCAAGGTCGAGCAGGACGACATGGTGGTGGCCGACGTGACCATCGCGGTCGGCTCGGACACGATTCACCAGGAGGAAAACGCCCAGGTTCCCGCCCGTCCGAGCATCATCGACGGGATACCGGTCGAATCGCTGGGCGAGCAGCTTACCGGCTCGGCCAGCGGCGACGTCCGCAAGATCGAGGTCACGCTGCCGGACGGTTACCGCCTGGAAGAACACCGTGGCAAGAAAGCGACTATCGAGCTGAAGGTCCGGGAGATCAAGCGGCTAGTGCTGCCCGAGCTGGACGAGCATCTGCTGAAGGAGTTCGGGGCCGATACCCTCGACGAACTGCGCGACTGGGTCCGCGCCAACCTGGAGGCCCGTCTCGATCAGCAGGTTAGACGGGCGATGCGCGATCAACTGTCGGGCTACCTGCTCGACCACACCGAGTTGGACGTGCCGCCGAAGCTGTCGCAGCGTCAGACCGAGCGCATGGTCAATCGCCGCCGACTCGATCTGCTGTCGCAGGGCGTGCCCGAGGCCGAGGTCGAGAAGAACCTCGACGCGCTGCGCACGACGGCCACTGAGCAGGTGGCTCGGGATCTGAAGCTCTATTTCGTTATGGAGAAGATCGCCGAGCAGTTGGAGATCGAGGTCAGCGAGGAGGAGGTCAACGCTCGGATCGCCCAGATCGCCCAGGCCTACGGTCAGCGGTTCGATCGCGTTCGCGACGACCTGGCCCGCCGCGGCGGCCTGACCGAGCTGTACCTGGATCTGCGCGAGCAGAAGTGCGTCGATCGCCTGCTGGAGCAGGCCAAGATCACCGACGCCGAAGCCCCGCCGTCGGAGCAGGCCGATCAACAGGCCAAGCCGGCCAAGGCGAAGAAAAAGGCCGCCAAACACCGCAAGCCCCCTGCCAAGGACAAAGACAAAGGCAAGACGGACGCGGATCTGGCCGACGAGACCTAGTCGCGAATTGTCGGCCCGGCGGGCAGGCCACAGGCAGGAGAGCTATGGACCAATCATCGCAGATCATCCGTATGCAAATGCAGTATCCGCAGTACCAGCGCACCCGTGAGATGACCCTCCGCGAGCTGCTGCTGGAGAATCGCATCATCTTCCTGGCTGGATACATCACCGAAGAGTCGGCCAGAGACGTGATCATGGCCCTGCTCTATCTGCACTCGATCAAAAAGGAGCAGGACATCAACCTGTATATCAACTCGCGCGGCGGCTACATCGAGGAGACGCTGGCGATCTACGACACCATGTGCTTTCTCAGTTGTGATGTGGCGACGTATTGCATCGGCCAGGCCGCCAGCGGCGCCGCCGTCATTCTGGCCGCAGGCTCGAAGGGCAAGCGTTTCGCGCTGCCGAACGCCAAGGTGATGCTCCATCAGCCCTATGGCGGCGTGACCGGGCAGGCCGAGGACATCCGAATCCAGGCCGAGGAAATCCTCAAGGCCAAGCGACGTCTGAACGAGATCCTCTCGCGGCACACCGGCCAGCCTATCGAGAAGATCGAAGAGGAGACCGAACGCGACCGCTTCATGGATGCGCCCGAGGCCAAGGAATACGGCATCGTCGACGAAATTCTGGAGCACGACACCAACCAGAAGAAGAACGGATAGGCCGAGGGCCTGGGTCCTGATCGCCGTCCAAGGATAATTGCATGACACGCAATCAACAGCTCATCCCGATGGTTATCGAAAAGTCCGGTCGCGGCGAGCGGGCTTATGACATCTATTCGCGGCTGCTCAAGGACCGCGTCATCTTCCTCGGGGGAGCGGTAGACGACGAGTCGGCCAACACGATCATCGCTCAACTGCTGTTTCTCTCGAACGAGGACCCCAAGGCCGACATCAGCTTCTACATCAACTCGCCGGGCGGGTCGGTGACGGGAGGTCTGGCGATCTACGACACGATGCAGTTTCTCCGCTGCCAGGTGGCGACGTACTCCATCGGGCTATCCGCCAGCATGGGCGCGGTTCTGCTGGCCAGCGGCGCCCAGGGCAAGCGGTTTGTCCTGCCCAACTCGACGCTGCTGTTGCATCAGCCGATGATCGGCGGCCTGGTTCGCGGGTCGGCTACCGACCTGTCGATCGAGGCCGAGGAGATCATCCGTATCCGTCACCGGCTCTATCTGATTCTCGCCAAGCATACCGGCAAGGACGTCGAGCAAATCGAAAAGGATTGTGACCGCAACCGCTGGCTCGATGCCGAAGCTTCGCTGAAGTACGGCCTGGCCGACAGGATTCTCGAACGGATGCCCACATCGTCCGCCGCATCAGACAAGTGACCATGCGCGTCTACGGCGCCCAGCCAGACAGCCGTCCCGCCTCACTCGCACATGCGATGTTGCGCGTAAGGCAGGCGGGCGCCGCGTGCAGCATGGTTTTGCTTGCCGGCTTGGTTTTGGGCTGTGAAGCTGTGGGGACGAGCCTGCTTCAGCAGCAGAACGAAAAGCTCAGCCAACAGCTCGCCGAAGCGCAGAAACAGCTTTCCGAGCAGAAGCAACTGCTCGACGCCCAGGCCAAGCGCATCGATACCCTCCTGGCGCTGGGTCCCAAGCGGCTCGACCTGCTCTACTATCCTGTCACCCTCGAAATCGAACGGCTCAGCGGCGGCTACGACGACGACGGCAAGCCCGGCGACGACGGCGTGGTAACGTATCTGCGTCCGGTCGATCAGGACGGGCACCCCATCAAGACAGCCGGCACCGTGCAAATCGAGCTTTTCGACCTGGCCAGTCCCGACGGGCAGCGCCTCGTCGGGCAAATCGAGCTGGACATCCAACAGTCGCGCAAGCTGTGGTACGGCCGGCTCTGGACGCAGCACTACACGATCCAATGCCCATGGCGCGGCGGTCGGCCTCCCCGCCACGCGGCCATCACCATCCGCGCCACCTTCACCGACTACCTCACCGGAAAAACCCTCGAAGCGCAACGCCTCTGCGAAGTGAAGCTGCCGCCCGGCGAATGAGCGGTACGTTCCTCGGGGCGGCTGCTCTCAACCGGCGAGCCCGGGCACGGGCTCTGTTACGTGGGGACCCTCGGGCAAGGCTTATGTCACCAAGACTGCTTGCCGCTTTGTGAGGATTGGACAGTGCTGAATGGGGACGAGTATTTGAGGGTTGCGGTGTCAACTGACTGCACTCCGCCAGGCCCTTGCCAATCCGCCGGAGTCTGTGCAGCAGGGCCCCCGCGCTTTGAAATGCCGGAATAAAGGCCCTGCATCCGCCTCACATTAATCCCACGGGCTTCGCGCCTGCCTGGTCGGTGAAGGCTTGCCATGATGACTCAACATCGCCGACGTGTCAGGTGCGTGCATCCCGGACGTCCGCACGGCGCCTCCTTGCGAGGAATACTCTGGAACTCGACATGAAGTTCCATTATCATCACGTGCGACTTCGGGAGGCTCGCTACACAGCTTCAAGCGATGGGCAGGGGTTCGTGGGACGCTGCTCACGCCCGATCGACTGGGACAATACATGACGCGCTTCCACGACAATGTGTTTGATGACGCCACGCAGTTGAAACTGGAGATCTTCCGAGGCTATATCCGCGAGTGGCTCCCGGTGTTTCTAACTCAGTACAAGGGATCGCGGAGTCAGCGCCGCCAAGTCAACCTGTTCGACTTCTTTGCTGGCCCCGGACATGACTGTGCAGGACACCCCGGATCGCCGCTTATCATCGTTGAAGAATTGAAGCGGTTCTGTGAGGAGGGCCGCAAGGCGTCAAGCCTCGATATTCGAATACTGTTCAACGATGCCGACTCTGGTCACATCGAACGGCTGAAGGCTGAGGTCGCCAAGATCGCGTGCAGGAAGGCCTGCTGCCGAGTTGAGTACTCGGCACTTCCGTTCCACGACGCACTACAAAGCAACTTGCGATTAATCCAGGATAGCGACTCAGCTAACCTAGTGATCATGGATCAGTTCGGTGTGAAGGAAGTTACACCTGAAGTGGTTCGACAGTTCGCTTCCTGCGGAACGACTGACATCCTCTTCTTCATCTCCTCGTCCTACATTCGCCGGTTCATCGACACGCCTGAACTGGCCAGCAAGTTTGACATGGTTGCTCAGGAGGTCAGAACACTCGACTACAACGGGACACATCGGTTCGTATGTGACTACTTTCGAGAGAGCCTCGGCGGGCTGGAGTACTATCTCGCGCCGTTCTCAATAAGGAAGGGAAGCAACATCTATGGTGTCGTTTTCGGTAGCGGCAGCTTCCTTGGTCTGGAGAAATTCCTGAAGGTGTGCTGGAAGAAGGATGCTGTGACTGGAGAAGCCAATTACAACATCGACGGGGATTTCGCGTGGGCGGGCGAGCAGTCGCTATTTGAAGAACAGAACGTGATCACGAAGGTGGAGTTGTTCGAACATCAACTGGAGCAATTCGTTCAGCAGGAGTCTCCCACGAACCGTGACATCTATGAGTTCTCCCTGCTGCGTGGTTTTCGACCAAGCGATGCCGCCAAGATGCTCCGGTCGATGCGACGAAACGGCACAATCACGATCGTGGATCTCAGGCCAGATACGCCCAGTAAGCCGGGAGCCTGCTATGTAACATGGCACGAATACAGGAAGAACTCACCTCGGGTCAGGTTCACCGCTAGGAGCGAGCCGTGAGTAAAATCGAATGGACTGAATCCACCTGGAATCCCGTCACGGGCTGTACGAAGGTGAGCACGGGGTGCAGGCATTGCTACGCTGAACGCATGGCCAAACGGCTCAAAGCCATGGGACAGCCAAACTACCGAAATGGATTCGAAGTCGCCTGCCATGAGCATATGCTTGATCTGCCGCTTAGATGGCGCAAGCCACGATTAGTTTTCGTAAACTCTATGAGTGATCTGTTCCACAGGGACGTGCCAGTGGAATTCATCGAACGCGTATTTCAGGTGATGCAGACGGCCTCCGTCCATCAGTTTCAGGTTTTGACGAAACGTGCGGAACGTCTTGGCCGCCTCTCGAAGAGACTGCCGTGGGCAGATAACATATGGATGGGTGTGACGGTTGAGAACGCCGACTGTATTCGACGAATCGACTACCTCCGAACAGTTCCGGCCTCTGTTCGATTCCTTTCTTTGGAGCCACTCTTGGGTCCCATTCCCAAGCTGGATCTAACGGGTATTGATTGGATTATTGTGGGCGGCGAGTCTGGACCAGGTGCCAGGCCGATGGCAGAATCATGGGTTCGTGGCATTAAGAGGCAATGCCGGCTAGCTGGAGTCCCGTTTTTCTTCAAGCAATGGGGTGGCGTGAACAAGACCGAAGCTGGACGGATACTACAGGGGCGCACATGGGATGAGATGCCTCCGTACTCTCAAGATGGCGTATTACCCATTCAGAGAGCAGTATTGGCCCGGTGAATTGACTGTGGCCGAACAGTGGATGCTTGATGCACGCCCTGCACATGGATGGTGTTGCCCAACTCATCTCCACCCGCCGCCATTTGAAGGACAAACCGACGCCGAGTTCTCCGACTGATCGTTCATGACCACTGACTGCGCACCGCGCGTCAGTTCCCGCGGCCAGTCATCCGGGACCACATACTCGTATAGTGGGCCCCTGGGTAGCATCCTCACATTCATCGACTGAAGCAACTGGTTAGGGTACCAGCGCGGCGGTCGGCCTCCCCGCCACGCGGCCATCACCATCCGCGCCACCTTCACCGACTACCTCACCGGAAAGACCCTCGAAGCGCAACGCCTCTGCGAAGTGAAGCTGCCGCCCGGCGAATGAGCGGCGCGTTCTCGAAGACAACACCGCGGGCTGGCTGCCCTCAGCCGGTGCGAGCCCGGACGCCGGGCGTCACTCGGCATAGCCGACCGTCAACTCGTCGAACCAGACCGCCCCCGGCCCGTAGATCTGCAGGGCGATGCAAATGCTCTTTGTCTGGGCGGGGATCGACACCGTGCCCGAGTACGCCTTCCAGTCGTGGTTCACGGGTGGGTCGCCATCTTCCTTTGCACCAATGTAAGTGGCCCACTCGTGCGAGAGCCATGCGCCGCCGGCGTTGAGAAACTGCACGTCGACAACGGCCTTGGTTGCTCGTTGTGCCTTCACCTGCACGCTTACCTCGAGCTGGCGCGCGTCGCCGGTGTGCGGCACGGTTCGCGAGAACTCGGCGATTGGGAAGAACTTTCGCACGCCCTTCTTCAGACATAGGCTTGCGCTGCCGTCGGACGCCGTCTTCTTGTCCCACATGTGGCGCACGCCTTTGACGCGGGCGCCGCGCTGCCAGCCGTCAGGCCATTCGTCTCCTGTCTCGAAGCTGTCGCTAAGCAAGACCGAACCGGCTGGCCGTGTTGTGACCCCTTGGTCCGATGTTGCCGACTGGTCAGGTTGCTCCAGCCACTTTATCCCGCGGCGGATGTCGGCGTAGACGTTGCCCTGCCAGCCGTGGCCTCCGTTGTAGGTGGCCAGGCGAACCGCAGCGCCGGCGTCGCTCAGCGCAGCCCTTGCCCTTTCGGCCATTCGGAACGGGCACGTCCGGTCGTCCGGCGAATGATAGATGAAGTACGCATGGCCCTTCGCCTGCGCAAGCGGCGGCAACTGGTTGGGCTTGAACACCGACATGGCGACAAACGAGCCCTTTACCGAAGAATCGTTCGACAGTGAGGCCGCATACGCCGCCGGCCCGCTCGACGACCACGACAACGTGAAGACGCGGCTGTCGTTCAGCTTGTGTCTGCCCTTGACGTCCTCAATCACCGCCTCAAGGAACTTCTCGGTGCTGAACGCCTGCCGGCTGACTCGACACTTTTCGGTCGGCCACACAATCTGCTGATCGGCGGTCCACTTGACGGCCACCAGTTGGGCAACCAGGTAGTCGCCCCCAAGGCCGTACTTGAAGACCCGTTTGACGAACGGGTGGAAGTCGGGCCCGCCGTCGCCACCGGGCATGACCAGAACAAGGCCATAGCCGTCCTTGGGTGCCTTCGCCTCGGCTCGCGGCCCGATCAGAAAGTAGCGCTTGTGCTGATCGCCGCCGGCGCGGATGTCCTGCGACGGCACGTCAGCCACGTCGTCCTGCGCCCGGCCGGGCGATCCCGTCAGCAGACCGATGGCCGCAAAGATGGCGAACGTTCGCAGGTATCTTGGCATCCACATTCCCATCACATTACCTTTCTCAGCGCCCGCCAGGTCGTTGTCCCACGCTACGGGCCACAATGCTCATTCGCCCATCAAACAGCACTGATAGTCGTCAAGCCAGAGTTCACCCGGGCCGTACATCTGAAGCGAGACCTCGATGCGCTTGGTCCCGGGCGGAACGTGTGCATAGCCGACGTAGTCCTTCCAGTCGTGCGTTTCCGATCCCCACAAACGGCCGATGGGGTCCACCCAGATGTGGTAGATCCATTCATCCTGCGCATCGAGGAACACCAGGTCGAGCACAGCTTTCGTAACGTTGGCCGTCCTGACCTTGGCGCCGATCCGCAGCAGCGCATCGTCCTCGGGACAAGCGATGGTCTGGACGAAGCTGGCGTACGGGAACATACCCTCGGCCTTCTTGACGTACAGCCCTTTGGAGCCAGTGTGTCCCAGTCCGTCGGCCCATCGCCACTGGATCAGATGTTCGTTTCTGAACTGCCACGACGTCGGTGCGTCGGCGCTGCCGCTTTTGAGGTCCGAGTTGCTCAGCAGGTTGGTCCCGCGTTTCAACTTCGTCGCGACTTCCCGCAGTTGCCGGCGAAGTTGCTCGGCCGCAACCTTGTCGCTTCGCTTGTCGGAGAGTTGCCGCGCGAGGCCCTTCGCCTGGGTGAGTGGGTCGCCGGCGCTCGTCGTGGCGACGGAGAGGTGATTGGGGAACCTGACGCCGAAGACGTATTTCATGGCTACGTTGATGGGGATGTAGACCTGGTCGTCAACGGCGGTCGGCCCAATCGCCCCCTTTTCCTCCATGACGCCGACGACTACGAAGCTTTGGCCGTATATGCGCAGCGTGTGGCCCAGCGGCGTGTCCTCGCCGAAGAGTTCGCGAGCGGCTTTGTGGCCGAGCACGATGACGCGGCTTTCGCTGCCGATGTCGTTACGGGTGAGGAACCGCCCGTCGGCAGGCTGGTAGTTCCGCACCGTGGCGTAGTCCTGGTCGGTGCCGACCACGGTGGTCCTGATGTTAGGGGCGTAGAACTTAACCATGGTGGGGAAAGGCGTTTCGGGTGAGGCGTCCAGGATGAAGACGTCTTTGACGCCGTTGAGCTCCGTGGCTTCGAGCGCACGGGCGTTGGCCGGCAGGCTGGACGCAGCCGTTGTTGCCGAGCGCTCATCCTTTGCGGTACCGGGCTGAGCCAGCATGAGCGCCAGCACCAGACCCGCCGCCACGGCCCAGACCGCTCCCGACCACCACCCGCCGCTACTGGGCCGACTCCAACGCCCACCCAGAATCCGGTGGATCCGATAGGCCAGGCCGTTGCGGCTATGCGCCATGGACAACGCCAACGCCCGCCGTTGCGGCACGAGGCTGACGAGCGAATCGGCGTAGCTCGTGGGCGTCCGGTTCGTGGCGACGACCCAGTCGTCACATGCCTGCTCGCTCAACAGGGCCAGCCGCCGCCGCGCCCACCACACCATCGGGTGCCATGGCAGCAGACATACCAGCAGTTCTGCAAGCATCGCCGACAGATGATCGCGACGCCTGAGGTGAGCCAACTCGTGACAGAAGATGCCCACCCAGTCCACGTCATCGCGCGTTTGTCGCGAGTTGATGGGCAGCACCAGGATTGGCTGCCGACTCCAGCACCAGATCCGACGTACACAGCCGCGGCAGAGAGCGCGTTCGCAGCTTCGCCGCCGCTGCTTGCAGTGCGCACTGAAGCTGCACGTCCTCCAACGGGTGCGCCCGCTGCAAGAGACTCGCACCCGAAACAAGTGATACGACTATGCGGGCCGCCAGGACCAGCGTCAGACCAACCCAGCCCCACAGCGCCACCGCCGGCCAATCAACTTGCCCCAGCACCGATCTCGCGTCAGGCGTGACCGCTGCATCGTCTGCCGAGTTTGCCGGTGACGACGCCGATCGCACCTTGCCGGCGCCCGCTGCGACGGCAGTTGCGCGCGCATCACTCTCAATCGAAGGCGACGGCAACGATCCGGCAATACGCTGCCCGATCGCCTCGAACGGATTGGCCGAAAGGAAATGCGGCCGATCACCGTCCAGCAGTCCCAGACCGCAACGGCGACCGACCTGGCTGGCAACAGGGGTCACCAGGCATGCGATCATGGCCACAAGCAGGGCGCTGTGCGCCCTCGCTGGCCAGCGTCGCCAGATCACACTGGCCGCAATCCCCAATGACAGCAGCAGCGTGCTCTGCCAGACGATCCCGCCCGGATCAAACAGAAGCACCCCGCCCGCGTCAGGCATCACCCCGCTCCTTCCGCCGCCGGTCGATCATCTCTCGGATCGCAGCCAAGTCGTCATCGCTCAGCCGATCGTCGGCGATTAGATGCTGAAACATCAGCTTCGCGTCGCCGCCGAAGACACGCCGGGCAACGCCTCGCAACGAGTGCGTGCTCGCCTGGCCGCGCGTCTGTGTTGCCTTGTAGACGTACGTCCGGCCTTCTCGGCGATGGCCGAGCCAGCCGGCCTTCTCCAGCTTCTGCATCGCCGACAGGACCGTGGTGTACGCCAGCGCCGGGTTGCGGTTAAGCCGCTTCCGCACTTGACGCACGCTGCCCTCGCCCAACTCCCACACCGCCTTCATGATGGCGGCCTGAAGCTCTCCCAAATCGTCAAGCGACTTGCCGGACATTCCCATTCACTCCCCAGTCCAACCCATCCGCCGGAATGGCGGCCTTTAATACTACGGGCCATAGTACTTCGCTCTATAGTACCTGTCAAGCGGCCCTCGGCAAATGCTTGCCCGGGGGCATACCATGCGTTACCCATTGTTGGACAAGGAGTTATATCCGCTTGCGATGTGTCATCCCGTCAGAAACTGGGGTCGAAGCTGCGGTATCCGCCCAGTTCGAACCACTCGCTGGGATGGGCCCATGGCAGGCCAAGCTCACTGAACAGCTTGCCGGTCTGGAAGCCCTGGGCGATGGCCTCGTCGACGCCCTGTAGGCAGCACGCCGTCGAATCGCGAAACGGCTCGGTTCGCAGGAACTTTGCGTCGATTGCCCGCGGCAGACTGTTCGACTCGAACGCTCCATCGACCGCCAGTACGAACGGTCGCGTCTTGGCCACCGGGCAGCGCGGCGGCGGCTGGCCGGTCAGGATGAAGCGGCACGTGTCGCGATACATCAGCAGCCGGGGGTCCACGTCGTCGGGCTCGATCGGCAGCGTCTGTCCGTCGTTCAGTTTGACGGTAAGCGATCTCGAGTCGGCCCCCTCGATGGAGCCTTTCTCGCCGACCACGCGCGTTTGAATCGGTCCCTGACTTGGCGCTTCGGTGCACAGCGTGAGGTGTGTGTAGATCATCGCACCGTTGGCGGCCTCAATGGCCACGCTGCTGGTGTCGTCGCCGGTGATATCATGGCAGCGGTACAGCTCGGCCCGCACACGCACGGGTTCGGTCGGCCGGTCCGGATCGGTCGACGCCAACTCCAGCGCCGCCTGAATCTGATGAGCGAACGGATTGTTGATCGTGCCGTCGAGGACCCATCTCCCGTCGGCGCGCAACTTGCCCGCCCAATTGTTGCGTGTGTAGTAGGTATCGGGCCGCTTCCAGCATGCGGCAATGTGCACCGACCGAATCTCACCCAGCACGCCGTCGCAGATGAGTCGGTGCGTGTGGTGCGCCGCCTTGGACCACGACCGTTGAAAGCCGATCGCGCAGAACCGCCCGGTGCGCGCCGAGGCGGCGATCATGGCATCCAAGTCCTGGATCGTGGGGGCCGGTGGCTTTTCGCAGATCACGTGATAGCCGGCCTCCATACAGCGAATGCTCAACTCGGCGTGGTAGGGAATGCCCACCGGCACGCCGACCAACTGCACCTCGTCGCCGACGGCGGTGAGCATCGTTTCCAAGTCGTCGAAGCGCTTCACCCCGTGCTCATCGAGCAGCCCGGCCTGCTGTGCGAGGCGCTGCGGATCGCGGTCGTAGGCAGCCACCCAACGACAGACGCCCGCCTCCTGTGCCGCCAGGATCGATTGTATGTGCGATTCGCCGTACCCGGTGACCCCGATCAGGGCCACCCCAACCTGTCCACTACTCTTGTCCATACTGCGTCTGCTTCCGTCTTGCCCCCGGTTACCATCGGCAGGCGATCATACGCCCCCGCCGCCGCCCGACAAGCCCACAGCGGGTGCTGCGATTCGACATCCGCCCTGTAGATCAATGGGAAAGTGAAGTCAGGCTCTGCCCTACTCGCCCGCCGGTCGGAAAGGGCGGACCGATACGCCCTCAGGCCGCACTTCGACGCTCACGCAACCCACTTCGTCGGTAACCCACAGCCGCGCGCCGGGCGGCAGGATCTGGGCCAACCTGTTGGCGCCGCCGCCCGCGCGACGACCCGTCGACTGAATCAGCCAGTCTGCCCCCACGGCTTGCAGCAGGGGCTCGGTCATCGGGTTGACACTGCCGTGGTGCGGCGCCACCAGCACGTCGGCTGACAGGTCGGCGCTGGCAAGAAGCAGCCGCTGGGCCACCTGCTCGATATCACCGGGCAGCAGAACGCGTCGGCCGCCATACGTGATTCGAAGCACGATCGACGTGTCGTTGGCCGCTAGTTGCAAATTCGCATCGGGCACAGGCCAGAGCACTTCGACCTCAACGTCGCCGACGTTGTCGAGCCGGTCACCCGCCTTGAGATGTTCGATGGCGATACCTCGGTCGACAAGCTGCTCCAGCAGGTACCCACACGCATCGTCGGCTCCGCAGAATCGCTCGAAGTGCGGCGAGATCAGCACCCACTCGATCGGCACGCGGTCGGCGATATCGAGCACGGCGCAGTAATGATCGATGTTCGGGTGCGAGATGATGGCAGCGTCGATTCGCTCGATGCCCAGCTCGTGCATGGCGGGCACGATCACGCCGGCGGCGACGTTGAACGAGTTCAGGCTGCCCGCGTCGTACAGGAGGTTTCGCCCGTTGGGTAGTTCGATCAACGCCGCGCTGCCTTGCCCCACCGCCAGTTGGTGAACGCGCAGGGCCTGGCGATTTCCACTCGGCATCGCCGCCCACGCGACGCAACTCACGGCCAGCGCCACCGCACCCAGCCGCAGCAGCCGACCTGAAACGCGCGGTAGGCCCACCGCCCAGACTGCCAGAAGCCCGCACCAACCAATCACCGACCATGCTGGCGGCGGGCGCGAGTAGACGTGACACAACGGCAACTTCGACAGCACCGAGACCAGCCCCGCCAGCCAGTCGGTCGCCATCGCAAGCAGCGGGCCGGTAACTAGGCTCGTGCTCGGCAAAAGCGCCGACAGCAGCAGTTTGCCAAACCCGATCCACATCACCATCGTCGCCAGCGGCAACATGAGCAGGCTGTTCAACCAGCCCAGCGGCGACCATCGACCGAAGTGGTGCGCCACCAGCGGCGCCCCCACCAGCCATGCCGACAGGGCGACCGCCAGTGCCCAGTTGAGCTTATCTCGCACCAGCCAGCGAACCGTGCCGCGCGCCAGACGCGAGGCACGCTCGGCCGGCGTCTCGTTTGGCGGAACAACGCTGAGCCGCTCAATCTCGAACGATCGCGCCCAGGGGCGCAACAGCACGCCTCGCACCCGCGGCGTCAGGTAGATCACCGCCAGTACCACGCCGAAGGAAAGCTGGAACCCCGCGCTGAAAACGTCGGTCGGCTTGACCGTCAGGATCACGATGGCGCCGGCCGACAGCCAGTTGGCGTGGCTGGTCGGGCGCCGCATGGCCACCGCCGCGCACGCCAGCAGGGCCAGTACGCCCGCCCGCATGATCGGCGCCCTCGGCTCGGCCACGAGCATGTAGGCGATCACCAGCGCGGCAACCCATGCAGACGCCGGCCCGTAACGCAAGCCCAGCACGCGCCCCAGCGCCCAGCCGAACAGCGCCAACGCCCCGACGTGGATGCCGCTGACGCTCAGCAGGTGGGCCGTGCCCGTTCGAACGAACGCCTCGTCGAGCTGTCGGTCGACGCGGCTACGCTGGCCGAGCAGCATGGCCTCCAGCAGCGACGTGCCGTGTTCATCGTCGGGCCACACTCCGTCGAGCAGGTACTGCGAGCTGCGTGCCCGCAGGCCCGATCGCAGCCGCCACCACCAGCCGCCGGGTTGTCGCACCGTCGGTCGGACCAGTTCGGGGGTCCCACAGTACAGCCCTGCCAATACTCGCTGCCGGCGGGCTCGGCGGGCCCAATCGAACTGGCCGGGATTGCCGGGCGGTAAGATGCGATAGAGGCGACCGAAAAGCTCCAGCCTTTGGCCCGCATGCACATCGGCCGCCGTCCCGTTGATCCGGACCTGCACCAGACCGGAGACGGCCATGGGTCCGTTGCGCCCCATAATTTGCCGAGATTCGAGCAGGAATCGGACTCCTTGCTGTCTCGGCAGCCAGCGGGCGAAGGCGCCCGGATCGGAGGTGACCGGGGCTGGTTCGGTGACCACCACGCCGACCAGTCGCACCAGCGCCTCGTCTGACGGCGCGTACAGGACGACATGGTTGCGTTCGGCGCGGCGATAGCAGACGTGATGCAGCCCCGCGCCAACCGAGCCGGCCGCCAGCACCAGCAGGGCAACGCCCGCGCCCCGCCAGCCACGCGCCAATGCGGCGGCTAGCGCCCCGCCACACAGCGCGAACCCCGCCACGCACACCCACAGCGGTATGGCAACACGAGCCTCGGCCAGGCTCCCCAGCGCCACCCCCACCGCCAGCGGCGCCAGGTACGGGATGCGCACGCGGCGACGGAACGACTCCTGCACGCCGTCCGGGACATGGCCATGCATGCGCTAAAGGATAGCCGAATCGAGTGAAAGATGCGATGCCCCCGATCGGGCTCGCGCTACGGCATGATAAACTCGTGCTGCGGATGGCGGATCGTGAGCACCGGGCACGGCGACTTGCGTACCACCCGCTCGGCCACGCTGCCCAGCAGCACGTGGCTCAGGCCGGTCCGGCCGTGCGTGGCCAGCACGATCAGATCGATACACTGCTTCCTGGCGTACTGGATGATCTCCATGAACGGTCGGCCGAGCACCACGTCGGTGATGACCTCGACTTCGGCGTTCTGGAGATGTTCGGCGGCGAAGCTGTCCATCTCCTTGCGGGCCGATTGGAGGATGTCCTCGGTCGCCGGGCCCACGGGTACGCTGTTGGGGCCCATGGCGGTCCAGTACTGGTAGGCCTCATCCACCACATGCAGGCAATGCAGCTTGGCCTGATATGCGTGGGCGAAGCTCAGGGCATAGCGCAGTGCGTAGGTGCTCAACTCCGAGAAGTCGGTCGGGTACAGAATCTTGGCCATCTTGATCATGGGCTTGGACCTCTCGACTGCCGGTTCGACGATAAGTCCTGGACAGGCCTACACTAATACTATACGAAACCCACCGACCGGCAGTCAAAGACTATCTGCATTCCTGGCGGTCGATGGGGGAAGGCCCCTGCGGCGAACGGAAAGGGTCCCGTTGGCGACCGACGCGCCGGTCTGGTATAGTACAGGTGTCATGTATGGGTTGCTCTTGCTGCTTGTGTGTACAACTTTGCTCGCGGCTTTCCTGGTGCTTGCGGCCCCGGTGGGCGCGCTGCGCCGCCGCTGCCCCGAGACCCACCCACCTCTTCCGGATAGACTGTGCAGGAATCGTAACCAGATGGCACCACGGGCGTTGCGCGCATGGTCGTACCGGCGCCCACGCACACGGGCAGCCGCGCCGCTACGACCCGCCCTGTTGCGGCGATAGGTCGCCGGCGCGCGGGTACCGGCTGTTGTCTGACGGGCCAGGACTGAGGGCTCCTGCGCCGCTGTCTTGCGGCCTGGAGTTACGGAAGACAATGGCGGAGTCAATGCTGAAGCGGGTGGCTGACAAGCTGCGGGGTAAGTTCGTCGTGCTGGACGGGCCCGACGGCTCGGGCAAGACCACCCAGTTGAGCAGGCTCACCGCCGACCTGCGTGAAGCCGGTCTGGATGTGGTCGGCGCCAAGGACCCGGGCGGCACCGAGATCGGCGAGAGGATCAGAGCCTTGTTGCTCGGCCCCCAACTCGAGCGGATGGCACCGCGCTGTGAGGCACTGCTGTTCATGGCGTCGCGAGCCCAGTTGGTTGCCGAGGTGGTCGAGCCGGCCATCGCAGCCGGACGGACGGTGCTGTGCGACCGCTTCATCTCCGCCACGTTCGCCTATCAGGGCGCTGCCGGCGTGAAGCTCGACGAGATCCGCGGCTTGGGCCAGGCGGCTGTGTGCCAGACGTGGCCGGATGTTACTGTCATCCTGGATCTACCGGCAGACACCGGTCTGTCCCGCGCGAAGCGTTCGGCGAGCGCCGGCGTGACGTCTACCACGTGTGATCAGGTCGTCGCGGATGCCATGGAGTGCCGGCCGCTGGCGTTTCATCGGCGGGTGCGCGAGATTTTTCAACGGCTACCCGAGCTTTATCCCAAGCGTGTAACGGTGATCGACGCAAGCGGCACGGTCGATGAGGTTTACCAACGGTTGCTGGAGGCGCTGGAACGTGCGGATTACTGACGTACGGCACCAGGAGCGGGCGCATCGCGTGCTCCAGCGGGCGCTGGGCAGCAACCGGATGCCGCATGCCTACATCTTTCACGGTCCGCCGGGGGTGGGCAAAGGCATGATGGCGCTTCGCCTCACGCGCCTGCTTCTGTGCGATGAGCCGGTGTCGATCGAACCACCGGCCGGTGTGGGGGACGGGGCGGGGATGGCCTGGCGCGACGCCTGCGGGCGCTGCCGCAACTGCGAGCTGGTCGAGGCGGGTACGCATCCGGATCTGCACCTGATCAGCAAGGAGCTGCACCAGCACCATCCCGACCCGAGCGTGCGGCAGCGCAAGGGGCTGGATCTGAGCGTCGAGGTGATTCGGCACTTTCTGATCGAGCCGGCCGGCATACGATCGGCCAGCGGCGGCGCGAAGGTGTTTGTCGTCCAGGAGGCCGAACGCATGACGGTGGCGGCCCAGAACGCGCTGCTCAAGACGCTGGAGGAGCCGCCGTCCGGGACGTTTCTGATCCTTTTGGCCGAGCAGCTCGAGCAGTTGATGCCCACCATCCTTTCGCGCAGTCAGCAGGTGGCTTTCTGCGTGCTGCCGACCGGCTTCGTGTACGACGTACTGACGGGTAAGCGGGCGGTGCCGGACGAGGCGGCTCGCTTCCTGGCTGCACTGAGCGACGGTCGGCTGGGTCTGGCGACTGAGTACGCCGAGGACGATCTGTTTGCCCTGAAGCGGCAGGTCCTCAGCGAATGGGTCGGTTACGATGGTCGGGCGCCTACCGAGCTGGCACGCGTGCTGGAAGATGCGTCGCGCGAACTGGCCAAACGCCAGCGGCAACGCAACCCCGAATGGTCGCAGGGCGATGCAATACGGCGCGGCCTGCGGACGATCCTGTCGGTGCTGGCAGGGGCGTATCGCGATTGTCTGCTCGCTGAATGCGGGGGGCAGATCGACAGGATCCATGCCGACCAGCCTGAGGTGATCGCCAAGTTGGGCACGCGGTGGGCAGGTGGGTCTGCCGACGTGATCGAGCTGATCGGGCAGGCAGAGCGGCAGATCGAGCAGAATGTCAATCCGACGCTGGCGCTGGAGGGTCTGGTCGTGCGGGCCTGGAGGCAGCGTAGTGGGGCGCCGGCGTCGGCAAGATAACAAGTGAGGCGCGTTGTGAGTGAGGACGCAAAACAAGAGCAAGTCGAACCGCCCCGTCCCGGCGGCAACGGTGACCAGTCGACGGTGGCGGTGCGTTACGGCTTCCTGAAGTTTCTGGGTGAGTTTCGGTGTCGGCCGGACGTTGCGTTGCGCGGGCTCAGCACACGGGTGGTCATTCAGTCGGACCGCGGCATCGAGATCGGCGAGACGGTGAATCTTACGCACTGCGGCGCGTGCGGGGCGGCCGTGAGCCCGGAACGCATCAACAGCTACGTCGAGGCATGCGGCGAGGAGTACCTTCGCCCGAACGTCGGGCGCGTGCTGCGGATCGCTTCGGACCAGGACCTGCACGAGCAGGAGCGACTCAACCAGGACGCCAGCCAGAAGCTCGCGCTGTGCGAAGATCTGGCACGCGGCTACGAGCTGACGATTAAGCTGGTGGCCTGCGAACATTTGTTCGGCGGCGAGAGGATCATCTTTTACTTCATGGCGGACGGCCGAGTCGACTTCCGGCAGTTGGTGCGAGACCTCGCGCACGAGTATCAGACGCGGATCGAGATGCGCCAGATCGGCGCCCGCGACGAAGCCAGGCTGGTGGCCGACTTCGAGATCTGCGGGCAGGAGTGTTGCTGCAAGACGTTTCTCAAGGCGCTTCGGCCCGTGAGCATGAAGATGGCCAAGATGCAGAAGGCCACGCTCGATCCGTCGAAGGTGAGCGGGCGCTGCGGTCGGCTGCGATGCTGCCTGCGCTACGAGCATGCCAGTTACCAGGAGCTGCTAAAGCGGCTGCCCCCGTTGGGCGAGTTGGTAGGCAGCCCGCAGGGCGTGGGGCGCGTGACCGATCGACACATCATCACCCAACTGGTGCAGTTGACGACGGACGACGGGCGTACGGTAGTGGCTTCGGTTGAGGAGCTGACCGATCCGAATGAGCCGGCGCCCGAGGTGGAGGAAGTTGCCGAGCCGGCCCCCACCCCCAAAAGGCCGCCGCCGTCGCAGCAGCAGGAGGCGGTTGACACGCCGGTTGAGACGGCGGCTGACACGCCGAACGAGACGTCAGCCGAGGCGGCAAAGCAGGGCGCGTCCGAAGCAGCCGTGCCACGGGAAGGGCAGAGTTCGGCCAAACCATCGGATCGCTCGCGCAAGCGGCGCCGGCGCAGAGGTCCGCGACGACGCGCGCCGCGCGGCGGATCGGGCAACGACGCCTCGCCGAAACCCGACCGGCCGGGGGGTTCTTCGGATTCGACGTAAACGGAGTGATTCGGCCTGGTGCCGAAAAGACGACCATGAGCGACCAGCCGCAAAAGAGCATCGAACAGGTGGCAGCCGAGGTGGGCCGGTATCCGGTCGAGGCCTACTACTTCATCCACGAGGGGCTGGCCCATACGGTTCAGCACGTCCACGGCGATCCGAGCAAGCTGCCCGTCGGCAAGCGGCACGTGGCCGGTCAGCAGTTGTGCGTGGGCCTGCGCGACCTGGCGATCAGCAAGTGGGGGATGTTGGCGGGCACGGTGCTGCGTCGCTGGAACATCACCAGCACGCTCGACTTCGGGCGCATCGTCTTCGCGCTGGTGGACAACCAACTGATGCAAAAGCAGCCCACCGACCGGCTGGAGGACTTCGCCGACGTGTACGATTTCGGCGAGGCCTTCGATCGGCAATTCGACATCGCCCCGGACGGCTAAAGCCTATCTGCGGAATCCAGAGTGGTTTCTTGGCGTGCCACTGTTCCCGGCGCGCCGGGACCCGCCAGTGCCCGAACGGTCCACAAGCGAGTAACACGCGTTTGCGCGGGTGGCCCGTCCCTTAAAGGGCTTGTCGATTTACTCTTATTGAATCGGGTTCGTGTGTATTCTGTTCCGCATTCGCGGGCGAGGCTCCCACCGATTCACCTCTTGCCGCAAAACGGTGCCCCGATATGGGGTAGCCACCATCGCAGCAACGGTTCGGTCGGCGCGCAAGCACGGCCTTACAGACCGGCTGCGGCCAGTCGCTGCCGCTGCCTCGCTACCCATCTCACCCGAATGCGCAGATCATACGCCGTGCAAATCCACCGCCACTCGCTCTGGACCCGCTTCCACCCTCGCAGCAGGAATTGCCGAACCCCCATCGCCGTCTTGATCAGGCCAAAGGGCGACTCGGCCACGTATTGTCTCTGGCGATACACCGCTCGGCCTTGCTCGCTGTAGACCTTAGCCCGCATCTTCTCCCGCCACAGCTCGACACTGCGAGCGCGAATCCGACGATAACGCTTCCGTCCCGCACACCCCTCACGCAACCGACATCCACCGCAGGACGCGCAGAGGTATACCCGACGCTGCTGGATACGACCGTCCCTACGCTCCTGGTCCACGCGCCGCAGAGCCAGCCGCTGGCCCATCGGGCACCAGTAACAATCGGACGATGCATCATACAGGAACGCTTCCTGCGCCAGACGCCCACGCTTGGTCCGGGCAAGCTCTTTCCAGCAGGCTTCCGGGACCGCCTGGCGAGGATCGTCCCGCCGCGCCGCGTTCGCCGAGGGCCCGGGCGTGGCCCGCTGCCCCTCCAAACGCTCGCCCGATGGCGCGATATACATGTCTGTCGGATACCCCGCCAGATGCTCCAGGTTCTCCGGTGTGCTGTAGGCACTGTCGGCCGATCCCGTCTCGGGGGCCTGGCTATAGATCCCCCGGATATCCTCCAACAAGGGCAGCAGCGCTGGGCCTTCTCCTTCATCCGCCTGGACCGTCTCGGCCAGCAGGTACCGATGCTTCGAATCCGTAGCCACCACCGGCGTGTAATTCGGCCGAAACCCACCATCCTTGTTGGGAAGAATCGGGGCTTGCGGATCCGCCAGCCACATGAAATCTACCGCATGACCACACGCCCACTCCAGGCGACGGGACGAGCGAATCCCTTGCGTCAAACCGTACAGCAAAACACCCGCCACAATCCGTGGAGGAATCGCCGGCTGGCCCTGACAGCCGCAATACTGCCCCTCCCACGGGCGCCAGTCATACGTCTCCAGCAATTCCCAAAACAGACGAACCGAGTGATCCTCAGGAATCCGCTCCGACAACGTCGTGCTGATCAGAACCATCTGATCCCGATCCATCTCCGGCTTCGACCAATATCCCATCGACCCAAGGCCTCCTTGCTTGTGTCGCAAAAACCTCGCTCCAAGTATACTACACTAGCAAAAACCGTGCCGACTAAATCGACAAGCCCTTCAGACCTGGGGAGCCATTGCACTGACCGTTCGGACGAGGTACATTCCCGAGGTCGACAATAGACCCTGGCTGACAGTTCGACGATGGGGACAATTCGATGGCAACGGCGAGCGGTGACTGCCTTGCGTTTGGGACCGGGCCGGCTGCACCTGCACCGGTATCGCGATGGCGTGTTATGCGGCAGACTTGCGTCCATCGGTGTTATCGCGAAAGCATATAAGACGTAGTTGGATTTATGGCGATGATAGCATGAAATGTGTGTCTGCAGTCATATCCTTCCTGTTTGTCTTCGTGGCCGTCTTCTTCCTGGCGGGGTGGTTCCTCATGCCCCATCTTCCGCCGGTACCAGACAGGCCAATCTCGGTCTTCGAAGGGGAATACTGGGCTGACAATTGGATCGGGGCCCTGCTGGGTCTGGTCCTTGGTGGGCTTTCAGCACGCTCCGTGTTGAAGAAAGCGCCAGCAAAGGAACAGGCACAATCAAACAAGAAGGTGAAGGCGACGGACAAATCCGCGCCTTAGCTCAAACGTTCGACGAGAAGAATGGTTTCTATACCCGTGGCGAGATGATCATGATGGGCCACTGGCTGAAACCCAAGGAATGAGACGTTGAACCAAGCCATGCAGACGGGTGCTCGTACCTTTCGCCGCTGATGGCCACGTTCGACGGGAGAAAACCAAATGGGTTGGCTCAGCAGACTGTTCGGAGCGACGCCAAAAGAAGAACTGGACGGGATCCGGCTCAATACTCGCGAGCCATACTGGGAACTCGAGGGCAAGACAGATTTTCCGCTACTCCTGCGTGCCTTGCTTGTCCTAGTTCCAGACGATAGCATCCTCTATTTGGAGGGTGGTTCCCCGGAAGGAGAACTCCTCGACTTCTTCAATGCGAAAGCTGTGCCAGAGCAGACGCACGTAGCCATTGGTACTATCTGGCCGCGACCACGTTGCTACCACGTTCCCGCAACGGCGCAGAATCTCACCGATCTTGCCGATATTGCCGAGTCATGTGCTTGGCCAGAGCTGGCAATCCATTTCCATGTCTATCGGGACGGCAGGCTCCTCCTCGAATGGCACGATGCTTTCAGCCAGCCGATGCTACTGTCGGGCAGCATACCAGACGACAAGGTCAGAGGTTTCTCTGTGGCTTTGGGCATGACATACGCTTTAAACAAAGGGGAAGTCGAACAAGTGGATGCACGTGACGAAGGCCCTTCGGGCCTTCACAGGTGATCCTTTACCGTTCGATGCAAGATGCTGGCCTACCACGGTACAACGCAGTCGCGCGCGCGGAAGATCTTTGAGCAAGGGCTCCTTCCGCTGCCACCGTCGCGTCGTGTCTGGTTCGCCCAGAGCCGCGCGTATGCGGCGGGCCGCGCGAAGAGCCAGGCTGCACGCGCCCGAGATGTCCCCTCGGTGTTTGAATGCGAACTTGACGTCGATGAAGTCCGGCGACAACTGGGTGGCAAGGGCGTCATCCACAGGAAGGGCATCATCGCCATCGACGGGCCCGTGCCCATTGAGATGATGCATTCGCTCTCTCTGGCCGATTTCGCGACGGTCCCCGCCGAGATCGCGGCCTGGGCCAATAGTCTGCTCGGTCTTCCACCCGAGGCGGCTGTGCAACCGAAGCATCCGGGTGTGATCCGTCTTTCACGCTGGATCAATGCCCGTCTTGCCTCCGGGGGCGGAGGGAGGCTCGTCTCGTCGGAGCTGGTCGATCGGGCGGGTCGCTGGCTGCCCGAGTTCTTCAAGACAGCAACACTGGGTCCCAAGAGACTGGGTGCGCACCGTCGCGTCGGCTTGACCGAATATGACGTCGATGAACCGCAGCGTGGGCCCGATCCTCGCGAGGTTGAGGCCCTTCAGGGTCTGGATAACCCCCGGCCTGAAGAGCGCGTGCGCGGCCTTGCGCTTCTTGGCGAGATGGGCGCTGCGGACCTGTTCGACTGGTGTGTGATGTTCCTTGACGACGAGGCCCAGCCGGTACGCATCGCCGCGTTGCACACAATGCTCCAATGCGACAGCATCATTCCAGAGGCGATCGAGACACTTGCTGATTCGCAAGACAGAAGTACCCGCGCCGCGGCCATCGCCGTGTTGGCCAAACATTCAGATGACGGCTCGGCAGGTTGGATCAAGCGGGGGCTGGCGGACCCCCAGGTATGTGTGCGTGTCGAGGCCGTGCGCTTTCTGAATCGACTTGACCGGCGAAGGCATCGCAGGATCATCGAACTGGCGAGCCACGACCCCAATCCCGACATCGCGGCCAGAGCGCGTAAGTGCCTCTCGGGTGGCAAGCATTGAGAGCAAACGGGAGCGAGCAACAGCGCTTCAGCCGAGGGGTGGGGTGTTCTTGGCGGGGGCGTTGCATTGGGCTTTCGCACGGGGTATATTGCGAGCGTCGCAACAGGGGCTGAGCGGGTCAGTTCGAGGATGGGGCTGGATGGAAGTGGGAACAACTCGATGGCAATAGAGCGCCGAGATTGCCTTGCGTTCGGGACCGGGAGAGGTGCGCGCAGCGATCTGCGCCACCCTGAAGGCAAGCGCGGCTCCTACATTACATGTGTTCAGCCCGGGTCACAAGGACGTAACAACAGATGATGCAGGGGCATGTGCTGAAGCGAGGAGGCAACAGCACCAAAAGGCCACGGACGGTTTGCAGAGGAGAATCACAGGTGTACTACACAGAAAGCGTACACCACCTCATGTACAGCAACGCACACTCCTCAATAGCCTGCAACAAACAAGGGTGTGCTGATTTAGACGGCGGGGCGATATCTCAGGATCTCGCAACCCATAGGTACTATGAAAACCCCATATACACACCGTTCGCGGAGAGCTGAGCATGGCAGATCAGAAAGCTCACGATCCAGACTTGGCCAGATTTTGGTCTCATCACTTTGACTGTATCATCAAGAGCGAAAGTGACAGGGCTAAGGTCATTCTTTCCGCATGCTATCTCGAGGAGTTACTCCTACAGCTTCTTGCTATCGTGTTGCAGCCTTGCACAAAGGATAAGGATCCCCTGTTCCATGGAGCAACGGCACCTCTTGGCACATTCAGCGCCAAGATCGAGATGGCTGCCCGAATGGGACTGATTCCTGATGATACGCAGAAGAGCCTACACTACGTGCGGAAGACTAGAAACCGATTTGCGCATGACCTCGTTGGATGCAATTTCGCGGATCCCCAGATTCTTGATTGGAATAGAGAGCTGCATCAGCTGAACGACCATGCGACCTCAGAACGAAGGGCTACATTCTCCGATGGCCCCATCGGGGATTTTGAGAAATCTGTTTCTTGGTTGATTTACTGGATCAAACACCTGACACAGAAAATCCCATCAGAGTGTCCGCGTTGTGGAAAGGAAATGAAGTACAGAACTCAACTCAAATCACGTGCACCCGAGGAAACAACTGACAGGAGCAACAGCGAGCAAACCTCTGCAGGCGACGTTCTAAAGCCCGCGTCTGAGGAGTGACGTTCGGGAGATGGAGACTCCATGAACAGCAATAACCTCGGCGGAGATATTGAGACAATGATGCAAGGCTTCCATGCCATAGCAGACCGTGTAGCTCACACAGCACGCATGGTGCGGCAGGCGAGCGCTGGCATGCAGGCGGTCCTGCAGTTGGCAGAAAGCCTGACTGGTATGCCGGAGAGGCTACGTCGACAGAACGAGGCGTTTGCCTATGGTGGGTGCATGGCGCACCCTCGGGTCGTCGAAGCGTGGTCGAGGGGCGGGGTGTTGTTGGTAAGGGCGTTGCATTGGGCTTTGGGACGGAATACATTTGCGAGGTCGGCCATAGGCGCTGAGCGGGTCAGTTCGAGGATGGGGCTGTCTGGAGCTGGGGACAATTCGATGGTAACAGAGCACCCAGATTGCGTTGCATTGGCGACCGAGCCGTGTGCGCCTACACCGGTATCGCAGTGGCGTGTTATGTCGCATGTTTGCGGCTCAAAGGTGTTATGAAGAAACCATATAGCCACTATCAGGTGAGGAGTACAACATGTATAAGCATCGTGTAGCATTCGTTGGTGTGTGGCTATTGGGGGCCATAGCTCTGCTACTGTATCCTGGTTTTGAGTGCCGCGGCCTCGTCATGGGCCTTATCATTGGCTATTGGCCCATCTACCTTCTTGGAGCTCTGGTCGGGGATGCTGTCCTGCTAACATGGGATATCATCATATTTTCGATGTTCCTGTTGAGCGGAGCTGAAGTCGGGCTCTGTGCATGGATCATGGACAAAGCGAAGATAGGCAGGAAGGTTTGGCTTGGTCTGTTGTTCACCATAATCGTGGGCGGCAATATTGCATTCAACGTACATGCTGACAAATTCGACAGCTACAAAGCATCCCCATGGGTAATGGCGGCAGAGGGCTCCCCGGAATTGAACTACGAGTTCACGCTTTCAGATTTCTACCGTATCTGCCTGATACCTAACATGATAGTCGGCGGGTTGATAGGTCTATATCTGACAACCGCTGTCAGCGGCCTGTACGCAATCGGAATACTTGTATTTAGAAGGACTCATCCAACAAGCCCGATGCAGGCGACGGCTGATAGCCGCACTTGATCCGCGACGTTACGCAGGACCTCCTTGCCGTCCGAGGTAGTGGCGGGCCCCGGCGCGCCAGGATGGCACCCGACCGGAAAAGTCCGCAAGTGCGAGACAGAGCCTAGAGCGTACAACACTCGATGCCGGCCAGTGAGGCGAAGGTTTGAATGGCCTCCGCCTTGTCGCCGAGCACCAGGGCGCTGTGATGCGTTCCGCCCAGGCGAGAGTATTCTTCGAGGAAGCGCGGCACGGGCGTGGCCGGCTCGATCCACGCGCGAATCATCGTGTGCAGGTCTTTTCGCGGCGAGTCTTCGCGTATGTGGATGGGCGCGACGATCAGTCGGAACGACGCATGCGGTCCGGGGGCAAGGTTGACCAGGACGGCGGGTCCGGGCTGGATCGAGCAGGCCAGGTAGGCGGGGTTGGCGGCGCGGGTGTAGGGGAACGACTTTTCCAGCAACAGCGGTGTGGATGCGGCGACGTCGGGGTTGATCTCGCCCATGTGCGAGAGAAACAGCGTGTTGCCCTTCCAGTCGGGGCAGAAGATTTCGGTGAAGGTCGTGCGGCCGAACGAGCGCGACAGCGCCCCGACCAGCGACGCGGTGAGCACGTCGCCCTCGCCCGCGTAACCCAGGCCGCGAGACATGGCTTTGCAGGCCTCCAGGAAGGGCACGGTGTCGACGGGCGGCTGGGGTGAGTCGAAGGCCAGGAAGTTCATGCTGAAGGCGTGGCAGGCGCGGGCGTCGAGGCAGGCTCGCAGGGCGAGCCCCACGCGGACGCTACGGCGATGGACGTCGAGCGATGCCTGAACGTCGAAGCGCTGGTTGTCCCGGGCGATCTCGTCGTCGACTTCGTCGTCGCACACTCGTTGGACGAACTCGGCCAGGTCGCTGGGTGTGATCTGCTCGGCCGCGATGCCGAGCACGCTACGAAGGATGTCGGCCTCGACGGCGAAGTCGCCCATGCCCTCGAAGGACTCGCCGATCCGCAGCACCTTGGTCTGCCTGAATTGGCTGGCGGCCAGTGCGGCGCGGGCGAAGTCGGCGGCCCGGCCAATCACGTCGGACTCGGTGACGTGGCCGGCGACGATGTGGAACGCCCGCCCGTGACGGCGGAACATGGCAGCCAGGTCCTGTACGCCGTGGATGCCGTGGTTGTACATGAGTCGATCGGGCTCGACGTCGTGGCCGAAGGAGTAGTCTGTGGTCGTATCGAGCATGAGAAGCGGGAGCTTGGTTTCGCACAGCGGGCCGATGGCCTCACCCGAGGGCGAATAGGCCAGGTGCAATGTGACGATCAGGTCGACGCGTTGGGTTTCGAAGTGTTGGACGGCCTTGCGGAACTCGCTTTCGACGCAGCAGATGTTCGAGCGGACCACGTCGATGCCCTTGCCCTGCAAGCCGTCGGCGATTTGCCGGAGGAACGGTTCGAAGTCGTTTCGGGCTTCGGGTCGGACCTTGTCGTAGAGGGCTATGTACAAGGGCAGCAGTCCGATCTTGGGCTTTGGGGCCATGGGTACGTCTCCTAGCGAAGTTCGATGGGGCCTCCGACGGCGACGGATCCGTAGACGCGGTCGTACGTGTTGAGGTAGCTGTCGAGTCCGGCGGCGATGCGTCGGCGTGTTTGGGCGTTCGGCATGCGGACACGTTTCGCGCGGCAGGCGGCGGCGGTTGGGCTGAACGGGTAGATGGCGCCGCGAGCGCCGGCGAGGTCTTCGTCTCGGGTGGTGTAGACCTCGATCGGGTCGAACAGCGCGGCGAACAGCCGGGCGAAGAACCATCCCTTACTGGCGCCGCCGCCGAGGACGATGGCATCGAAACGGCGCCGACGGTGGACCTGCCGGAAGATGCGGAAGAACTCGTAGCACATGCCCGCCGCCAGCGCCCGCAGCATGTCGTGTGCGTCGGTGTGGGGGCTGATGCCCAGCATCACGCCGCCGCCGAAAGCGTTTTTCACCAGCGGGTTTGGCCGGGCCAGCCAAGGTAGGCATGTCAGATGCTCGGGCGGCAGCAGGGCCCGGCCGAACACCGCGTCGAGGCGGGCGATGGCGCGGGTCTTGTCGGCGTCGAGCAGCGTCTGGAGGGCCCAGTCCCAACTGACGTTGCCGGTCAGCAGTGGTTGGATGATCAGCCAGCCGTTACCGACCGGGGCGGGGATGACCAACTGAAACGGTGACGACCACCTGGCGTTCTTGGACAGCAGGAAGTTGCCGACCCATGCCGTGCCCAGCGAGCACTGCAAGGGTCGTCGCGCCAGGTGGGCGGCTGACAGGTAGCCGGCTTCGTGGTCCATGTAGGGTCCGGCGACGGGGATGCCCTCGCGCAGGCCGACGCGGCGGGCCGCGGTGCGGGCCAGCGGGTGCGTGGCGTGGCCTTGGCGCAGCGGCGCGACGAACGACAGGGGGACGCCGACCACGTCGAGCGGCGCCTGGACGAGCCTGTTGTTGGGCACGTCGTAGCATCCGATCTGCGTGGCGTTGCACGCATCCTGTCGCCACGTGCCGGTGAGGCGGTGGTAGACGTGCTCGCCCGCGCCGATGTAGATGTTGTTGTCGCGGATCAGCGTCGGTCGGTTTTCCTGGAGCCATCGCAGCTTGGCCAGTCCGGCGCCGGGTCCTTCGTGCCAGGCGAGCCGCCGCCAGTACGACGCGGGCTTGCCGGCGGCGACCTCGGCCACGTAGCGGTTCGGCCTCGCGTCGTTCCAGAGCATCATGGCCGACAGCGCCTTGCCGGTGCGTCGGTCGGCGATCAGGGCGCTGCCGCCCTGTGCGGCCAGGCTTAGTCCGGCTACCGAGCGCCATGCCTTGCCGAGAGTGCCGCGAATCGCGCGCAGGGCGCCGCCCAGAGCGCGATCGATCTGCGACGGGTTCTGCTCGCGCGAGCCGTCGGGGCCGACGCGAATCTTCAGGGGTTTGACGCATCCTGCAAGCAGTCGTCCGCCGGGCGCGTCGAAGGCGGCTGCCTTCAACACGGTGGTGCCTAGATCGATGCCGACGAAGATCTCCTTCGGCATGGGCGTTCCTTTTAGTGCGAGGTTGTTCTATCTCGCTTTGCGTTTCATCGCGGCGCGGCGGCGCTTCAAGGCGGGCAGGAAACCTTTACAGAGCACGTCCTGCTCGCAGCCCACGTCGAGCATCTCGCGCAGGACCCTGGCGCCGTCGCTGCGCGGGTAGGCGTCGGCGAGCCGACGGGCAGCCTTCATCGTCGAGACGATAGCTGGGTAGTCGGCGACGACCTTGTCGGCCAGCTCGATGACCTTGTGCTTTTCCTTGACGGTGTCGAAGACTTTCTCCCAGTCGACGTAGGCGCGGACGATGACGGCATAGTGGATCAGGTCTTTCATAATGGCTGCGAAGCGATTGGTCAGCTTACGGTCGGCGCTCTTGGGGAAGCAGCCTTTGACGACGTCGTAGGGCGTCTGGGCCCAGCGATCTTTGCGATACTTGGCTCGCTGCCTGGTGTCGCGGAAGTCGGGCACGTCGAAGGGCTTGCCGTTCTCCAGTGACGAGCGTACGGCCAGGATGCCGGGGGTGGTGCAATCGGCGGCGGTATAGATGTCGAACGGCGCGGGCTGGTGGGTGAGGATCTGTCGTGCAAAGAAGTAGAGCACCCAGAAATCTCCCCCGCCGTGCCCGGTGGCGGCGGCCTGTTCGGCGAAGACGGGCCACTGCGGCTCGACCTCGAGCTTGGTGCCCAGCCCGGCCGCGCCGAGTCGCAGCACAAGGCCATCGCGAAGCTCAGCCGCGCCCAGCGTGCCCCAGAGGCGCTGGGTGTGCGAGTCGTTGGTGGTGGCGCCCATGAGGTTGCGGGCGATGCCGCCGTTGCTCATGGTGATCAGCGACGGCGCGATGCCGCCCATGCCTCGCGGGCTGTCGACAAGGTAACCGGCCAGCCGCTGCGAGCCGGGCAGCGCCACCACCCGCGTGGGCCGCGTGGCGGTGATGTGCATGACCGCGCCGAGCGAGTGCGTGTTGTAGTAGTGGAAGTTCAGCCAGCTTCGCCAGTTGTGCACCGTGTAGCCGGGCTCGACGGGCACGCCGTCGATGTAGGTGTAGACCAGCGAGCGGCATTCGTGGACGTATTCGTACTCGGCGTACATCAGCTCGCCGAAGAGCCCCTGGTTCCACTTCTCGGCGAGGAACATGTTGGCGCGGCCAAAGGGGTAGTTCTCAGCGAGGTTGTAGGCGAGGCCGCTCTTCTCGACCGTTTCGACCAGCCGGACGCCCTCGGCCATGGTGTGGAAGGCGGTTACCTCCGAGAGCACGTGCTTGTGGGCCTGGAGGCACTGAATGGCGTCGTCGGCGTGGGCGGGGCAGTAGGTGGCCAGCAGCACGGCGTCGAAGTCGCGAGCGAGAAACTCATCGGCGTCGTCGGTGACGAACGCGCCGGGGTTGTGTTCGAGGAAGCGATCGCGCATGTGCCGGTTGAAGTCGCAGCCGGCCACGACGTCGATGTTCAGGGCCTTGCAGCTTTTGTAGAAGCTCATACCTCGGCCCAGCCCCCAGATGCCCAGGCGGATCCGCTTGTCGGTGCCGAAGATCGGGTCTTTCTTGCGCTTGGCCATGTGTTGGCTCCGTGTGGTCGCGCGGCGGCGCGCGAGATCGTCACTTGTCGGCCGGTCGTCTTGCCGCCCGGGGCAAGACCTGTTCGATGGCGGCCTGCATCCTGTCGAGCAGCAGATCGATCACCTCGTAGCCCGCGATCAGCGGCGGCTTGATCAGGGCGGCCGGCGGGCAGGTTGTTTTGTACGTCTGGACGCTGATGTCGATGCCCAAGTCGTTCAGCGTCGCGGCGAACACCTTGGCCGGCTCGACGGCGGCGAAGCAGATGCCCGCCAGATGCCGGCTGCCGTCCACGGCGGTAATCAGGCTTGGGTGCTTGTCGGCGAAGTCGCGGAGGCGCTGCTGGAAGTAGTCGCCGATTGTGCGGGTGACGTCGGCGTTGGCTTGGGCCCACCGCATGGTGATCAGGTAGATCAGCGAGGCGATCTCCTCCTGCCCGTTGGTCACCAGCGCCCCGAACTGCGGCAGCGAGTCGTAGGCGGCGCCGAACAGGACGCGCGACGCGGCGTATTCGCCGCCGGTGCAGCCCTTGCCGATGACGACGAAGTCGGGCTCTAGCCCGTACTCGCGGAACATGTACAGATCGGGGTGCCACAGGACGCTCTGGATTTCGTCGACCACCGTTGCAGCGTCGTGCCGCCGACACAGCTCGTAGGTTCGCTGGAGGAAGTCTTTGCCCAGCAGGCGTCCGCCGTAGTTCATCATCACGATTTCGTGAAAGAAGCCGGCGATCTTGCAGCGCCCGCGGTCGTTCTCGGCAAACGCCTGCTCGACATCGTCGAAGCGATTGGGTCGCACCGCGCGGATTCGCAGTGCGTCGTGCTGCTCCCATGCGGCCAGCAGGTCGGGCCACATGCCGCGCATGGCCTGGGCGAGGACGGTCGTGCCGTGGTAGTTGGCCTGGAGGGCGCCGTTGTCGTCGCCGACGACCAGCAGCACGGGCGTTCGCCCGGCGTAGGTCGGTTCGGGCACGTCGGGCTGTGATTTGTAGAAGCGGCTGAGGACCATTTTCAGGGCGGCTTCGGCGGCCAGGCTGCCGGTTTCGAGGTTCAGCACGCGATTGAGCACACCGGGATCGGTCGAGGCCAGCACGTCGGCGAGCTGCCGGTCGTCGGCCAGGCCGTTGGCGGTGCGGATCAGCTCCTGCTCGAGCAGGCGGGTGATGTGGCCTCGCGTGTTGTTGTGCGTGGCGTTGGGGATGCCGAGTCGGCGGGCGTTTTCGGCGAGCCGGTAGCCGGCAAAGCCGTGGCCCAGCGGGGTGTGGTAGTGTTCGCTCTTGGAGATCAGAAAAAGTCGACCGTCCTCGGCGACGCGGAAGCAGCCCAAACCCGCCAGCGGCGCCATCTGTGTTCGGGTCGCGGCGCGGAAGCTCTCGGTGGTCGCGCCCTTGGCCGATCGCACGAGCGGGGGGCAGACGGATTGACCGGTTCGCGGCAGGAGCGTAAGCAGTCGGTCGTGCAGCGCGCGGGGGTAGAAATCGACCTTCTCGTCGGCGATGGCGCGGAGAGTTTGCGGGTCGTCGCCGCTGGTACAGGCGCGGGCGGCGCAGACGGCGGCCATATAGTCGTCACCCAGCAGGTCGGTCAGTGACAGTCGGACTTGTCGAAACTGCGTGATCGGCGATGGCATGCGATTCTATTCTTAACAGTACGCGCGTCCGCGTCCGCGGCGGGCGAGCCCCGGCGCGCCGGGATGGCACCCGCGCGGCTCACCGACCCCGAACCCGATCAGGAGAATACCGGCTAGAGCCCTTCGGTGGTAGACGGGCGTGGGCTGTGGCGGTTCTGGCGCTCGGCCGGACTGGAGCCAATGAGCGATGCAGCCTTCCTTGTTGCGGCCCGGGACGATCACCGAGATTGGCGCAGTGACCGAAGCTTTTCCACTCCCGAACACCGGGCAGGGGACGCAACCAAGGTCGTGCGTAAGGCGCGCTGCTATTGGTCTTCGGTCTTGATGTTCTTGTTGGGATGCCTTTTCGCTTGCTTCTTCGGCTTTTGAGAAGAAGCCGCCCGCCGTCTCCTAAACCTGCGTGTAGCTTTGATGTAGCATTCGGGGAACTCGTGTCCAACGAAGCGTTCGCACAACTCCTGGGGTGTCTCCGTAAGGCCCAGTTCCCCCACACTCATGGCGATCCGGCGCCGTGCATCCTCCCTTGCGCTTGGCGTCCACCTGAACTTCCGGCGCGTTTCCAGTGCCTCGTGAATCGCTTCGAAGAGCTTGCCGCATGTTGGCCAAAGATCTCGTGCATCCTCGACACGGACGTCGTGCCAGACCCACGCAATCCCGTCCTTCACCCCCTGTAGCAGAACAGCATGCACTTCATCCGGTAGCCAGGAACTCGCAGATGACAGGAGCCACATCGCGTGATCTGCTCCATCATACGGTGACACACTGGGCCCGAACATTCCGCCACTGAAGTACTCGTGGGCGACATCTGACGGTCTGTAGTTGCCAAAGCGTGGGTGTCGAAGAATCCACTCGTGGTCGCACGCCGGGATGGTTGCATCCGTCGTCAGGGCAGAGCCCACTCGGCTTCCCTTGGCCCTCTCTGCTTCTTGCTGCTCACATGATTTCCGGTATTCCTCTTCAATGGTCTCTTCAAGCGCCCCGCCAAAGCCAGGAATTGTGAGTTGCGGTGCGTACTCGGCAAACAGACGAGGGAACTCCATGCACGTTTCCAACAATCCAGGATGGGAAGCAATGAACCGCAGCACTTCGTCCGGCGGCGTCAAGGGCGTGATGGGCGCCTCTTCAGCGCTCTTGACCCAATTCATCTGCATGGCTGTCCATGCGAGCCTTTCGCCCCATTGCTTAGGTCCCCCCTCCCTACCTGGAAGCGGGAAGCTCCACCGATCCCAGGTGGACTCCTGTGGGATGACCGCGCCAAACCCTGGGATGCGGTTCGATGCCTCGACAACGTTCAGCCAATACTCGTCGGTAATGACTGGTGGTGTCACCCCCCATTCGAGAAGGGTGTCCCGTGCCACGATGAGTGGGCTTTGCTGGGGATGAATAACGTCGACTATCTCAGCGACCACGGATGGTATGCCATCCGCCGAGGAAACGGCCCGCCGATCAGCTAAAGCTGGCGAGTACTCCATGATGTCGTCATGCGCAACCCCGTGCCACACAGGGAGGAGTATCTTGTCCTTTCCTCGGATTTCCCGTTCTGCGAGCGCGTCAAGCTCATACTGAGGCCACCTCTTCTCGAAGAACGCTCTGCTCAGTACGACCACTCCGAACCGAGACCGTTTCAACCCCTTGTCCAGAGCGCGCCGAATGGAGTCCCCCAGCTTCAGAGCGAAGTCATCGTACCAGACTGCGATGTTTTCCTTTCGCAGTGCTTCGGCAAGCGGCCTGACGAATGACCGTTTGTCTTCGTAGGCATGGCATATGAACACGTCGTAAAGCATCGCTCCGGTACCCGCTCAGGGCAACATCACACATCAAGGACGAGATGTGGCGCGTCTGCGCCATACCTCGTAGCGCTCCACGTCCTTGCTGGTAACTCTATCGTCCTCACGCTCACTCGCGCAGCCTTCGTGCGGCGGTCCAAATCATGCTCTGCACCAACGCTTCGGCCCGATCCAATGTGATCTGACGCCGCTGACCGTAGTCCAACTCGTTCCGAGACCACGTGTGTACCCTGTCCAATCTTTTCTGCAACATCAGGCCGCGGTAGAGTTGGCCCTCAGATGGGGCATCTTGCTGCGTCTCATCTCGCCACACGATCTTTATCCAAAATTCAAGGGGTCGCCCGGATTCTACTTGAAGGTCGGCGATCTTCTTGTTGAAGCCCTGTGCGACCCTATCGATAGTGAGCGAGATGGAAGGGCCAGCTGAGGTCTGCATGTCGGTGAAGTTGGTCCAGTCGAGAGAAACGCCGAGGAGTTCCTTGACGGCGTCAACGCAGTTCTTCACAGTAAGTTCAGGAGAGAACGGAATCTCAATCACTACAGGCGTACGGTTGTTCCTTATGGCGAACAGGAAATCTGCCTGTCGAATCTTCGCGGCGAATTCCTGCACGTAGCGATCATAGTACCGGGCCTTCTTGAATGCCTCGATGACTTGCTTTTCCGTTGCAGTGACGCGGAAGTCAAACCTATGGTCCACAAGGGAGGAGTGCTTCTTACATAGCTCGTCCCAATACTCGGGACCTTTGAAATCCAGTTGATCCCTCGTCAAGTTCAGTCGAGCAGCTTCCGCGTTGATCTTGGTGACAGCCGTACCGGTATAGTGTGCATTCGTGCAGAACGCGTATGTGGCCCAGCCGAGGGAAGCTCGATTCGCCATCGCCGTTCTGAGTGAATCTAGGCTGTCCTTGGCGGAGATTGACCCAGCAGTTCCCCGCTCATCACTTTTGCATTGGTACGCAGCAGACATCCCCCGTGATAGGATGTCGACTCCCTTGTCGGGCGGCGCGAGCCGCATTAGCGAAGACTCATCGAGTTCGGCCCTGAGCATCGCGTAGCACAGCGATTCCCATGCCTCGCCAAAGTTCGAGTCGGGGGGCTGAACTCTTAGGAACGCGGCAGAAAAATCGTAGTACACGTGTCTTCCGCCTGTGTTGAGTACGTCTTATATGGTTCCCGGATAAAACCTATGGGCGGCAAGTCCGCCGCGTAACGCGTCATCTCAATACCGGTGCGGGCGCAGGTGGCGCTGTGTCCAACACAAGGTAGTCTCGGCGATCTGTTGCCATCGAGTTATCCCCGGTTCGAACCGGCCCCATCCTCGAACTGATCCGCTCAGCGCCTATCGCCGACCTCGCAAATGTACTTCATCCGGAACACCAATACAATGGCCTTGCCCAGGTGTCCAGACCCGGGCGAGCCGGCCAAGGGGCCCCTCCCAGCGCGCAGCAAGTTGCGCGCCCTACGAGTTCGGACCGTCCGACGTGGGACCCGGCGAGCAGAGCAAAGCAAACATGCCCGCGCCCGCCACGGCGGACTTGGGCATGCCACCCGGGAACTCAAGAAAGACACTGTTCGAGAACCCGCCGCGGCGGGGCACACAGCCGAATTTCACGCATCAGGCGCGCTGTTAAGCGTCGCCTGCAACGCTTGGCGGGGCAATTCGTTTCTTGATCTGGATCTCCTCGGGACAACTCGGGTTGTCTGTCGTGCTCGTCCGGTAGACCGTGAATCCGCGATTGAAATAGAATTGCCTGGTCGTTTCGTACGGTCTGTAGTCTACGCCATCGCCCAAAGTGTACGTGGCGATTTCATCCACACCATGTTGTTTGCCGAACTCTTCGGCACAGGCGAGGAGCTTGGTCCCGATTCCTTTCTTCTGACAATCGGGTCTGACCCCGAGCCACCCGATGTTGAGCCTGCCTTCGGCAAAGAAGAGCGTGATGAAGCCAACTATCTCTCCGCCTGACAGGGCAACGAAGCCATGCTGATGTCGTAGGTCAATGGGGATGGCTCGAGCTCGGGCATCTGCATCAAACCACTCCGGCAACGCCTCTGCCACCGCAAGGATGCCAGCATGATCCTGCTCCTTAATGGGCCTTGCTTCAATCATTCTCTTGCCCAACGTCTCGCATCACCGGGGCGCCGCCAGGTGATTCTCTATTGCCAACACGCCGGATCGGCGGCTCCGGTGCACCGCGTGGTCAGGGGAATGTCTCCGACAGCGGCTGGTGCCCTGCCGCTCGGCGCCACACGCTCACCTGCCCCACATGCACGGCGGCGTGCCCGGTCAGGATATGCAAGACGGCGTGGCCCAGCGTTGGGAACAAAGCGCGGTATCGCTCGTCGGGCAGCGGCCCGCTCATAGCCGCATCGCCGAGAGCGGCGAGCCGCTCGGATAGTCGCACTTGGCCGTCGGCCAACGCGGCAAGTAGCTCGGCCTTCGGCGGATAGGCCGACCGATCCGACGTGGGGACGCTGCCGGTGTTGAACAGGCTCTCCCATTGCTTAGGCAACCAAGCCGCCAGACCCAGTTCGCCGCCGAGCCCCTGGCAACTGCACGTCAGGTGGCCGATGACCCACGCCGGATGGTTGGCAACGCCGTTCAACTGGCGCGCAAGGTCACCGTCGGGCACGTCGGCGACGAGCCGACGAAGATAGTCGAGTATGAGACGGTAGCTGTTGAGTACCTCGTCAATCATGCGTGCCTCCGCGTCCGCCTGACCAGGCGGCTCAAGGGCGCTGTCAAGCGTCGCCTCCAGCCGGTTGCTGGCACTCGAACTGTAGTTCCATGTCCACTATTCCACTGGCGCTCTTCACACCGGTATACCGAAACCCCAGGCCTTCGTACATACGGCAAGCCACCGTGTTCTCCGGAGACACCGCACACTCGATCTCTCCCGCCTTCGGGTAGTGCTCTTTCACCCAGTCGATCAGATATAGCAATGCCTCTCTCCCAAGTCCTTTGCCCTGGTGATTCCTGTCGATGAAGAACGCGGCAAAGCCTACTCCGTGTCCGTAGTTTCGGAGACGGATCGACCCGACGAACTTCCCGTTCTTCTCGATGAGGTACGGCATATGTTCGTCCGGTCGAGAGGCCACATAGGCCCTGCCCAGGGAATACAGCACCGCTTCTCTGCGAACGTACTTGTACTGCGTCCTCTTGGGTCTGAGTTGTATCGCGTCTGCAAAGTTGTCCTTCGTGATCTGCACGAATCTCATGGTGTCGTCTATCTCCCGTGCCAACTACGTCTTATGTGGTTTCCCGATAAGATCTATGGGCCGCAAATCCGCCGCATAGCATGCCACCGCGATAACGGTGCAGGCGCACCTGCGTCGGTCTCCAACGCTAGGCAGTCTCCGCGCTATCCGCCATCGAGTTATCCCCAACTCCAACCAGCCCCATCCTCGAACTGACCCGCTCAGCGTCCATTGCCGACCTCGCAAATGTACTCCGTCCGAAAGCCAAATGCAACGCCCCCGCCAACAACACCCCGCCCCTCGCCCACGCTTCGACGACCCGAAGGTGCGCTATGCGCCCACCAAGCAAAACAAGCCGTTCTTGGGAGTATCACACGCCGGTTATTGTCGTGAGAGACCCCTGCAAACCACCGATACGGCGAAAACTGTCGAAGAGGTGGCACGCGCAACCGAAGGGAGGCCTGTATAATGACACAACACCGCCCGGCGGCGTAGTCGGGCGATATCATATGGAGAACATCGGCTAATGTGCCCGCATGCACTGCGACGCTTCGTCGAATCGGTGGGGGCTATGTTGTGGCTTTAGCCTCCAACACCACATCCGCAGGAGAATCGAACGAGGAGACAGCCATGTGGCGCCAACCCGAGCACAGGCAGCGAAACCGCAAGATCTTCGACGACGAGCTTGACGCCTTCCTCCCGCCCAGAATTTTCGACTTCCACATCCACGTCGTCAACGAAGGGGTCTATCCGCCCAGCCAGCCCCAGCCGTGCGCCGGCCACCCCATCGAAAAGTACGACTTCGATGACCTCCGCCTCGACCTGGGCCACGCCCTGCCACGCCGCGACGTCTACGGCGTCTGCTTCGGCAGCCCGCACCCACAGTTCGACTGGCAGCGCAACAACCGCTACCTCGCCGAACACAGCGACCACGAGCACTTCTTCCCTCTCCGCGTCTTCCACCCCGGTGTCGACACGCCCGAGCAACTCCGCCGCGACATCGAAGCCGGCCGATTCTGCGGCCTCAAACCCTACCCCGACTTCGTCGACACCGACGACGTCGACCAGGTCGAGATCCACCAGATGCTGCCCGACTGGTGCATGCAGATCGCCGACTCGCTCGGCCTGATCATCATGCTGCACATCCCTCGCCGCGACCGACTCGCCGACCCGGTCAACCAGCAGCAGATCGTCGAACTGGCCCGGCGATATCCCAACGCCAAGATCGTTCTTGCCCACATCGGCCGGGCCTACTTCCTCAAGTGCGTGGTCGGCCACCTCGACCGCCTCAAAGACCTGCCCAACGTCTACGTCGACCTGGCCATGCTCAACCACCCCGAGGTGCTGCAATACACCTTCGGGCAGCTACCCACCGAGCGGATCCTGTTCGGCACCGATATCCCCATCGCCCTGGCGCCGGGCAAGTCGGTCGAGATCAACGACCAGTACACCTACGTCACCCCCGTGCCGTGGAAGCTGTCGATCAGCGACGATCACGGCAAAATCAAGTTCGCCTCATTTCTCAACGAGCAGCTCCGCGCCATCAAAAAAGCCGTTCAGAACGCCGGCCTGGGCCCCGACTTCGTCGAGCAAATCTTCTTCAGCAATGGAATGAAACTGCTCGGCAGGCTGTAAAACCAACGCGCCCGCGCGAACCGGTGTCACGACAGCGCGATCGTCTCGCCGGTCCGCTGCGACTCCAGCGCGGCCGTGAAGATCTCATGCGACGCGGCCGTCTCCTCCGCCGTGGCGCAGGTCAGCGGCTGGCGCATGTCGCGCCCGTGCACCAGCTCGTCGCAGAACGCCGCCCACATTTGCAGGATCGCGTCGGAGAAGCCGAACTCGAATATGCTGCCCGTGATGGCCGGGTAGGCCGACTCGTAGGGCGCATCGGCCTCGTGCCAGGCCTGCTCGCCGCCGGCCCGGTACGGCAGCCACGCCAGCCGCTTCGGATTCCTCGTCGAAAACCGCGCCGAAAGCTCCGTGCCGTAGACGTTCAGAAACCACGTGTTGGCATGTCCCGGCGCGATCCGCTTGGTCGACAGCACCATGGGAAACGACTCACCTTCCGCCGCCACCTCGCACGCCAGGATCGCATTGTCCCACGTCCGGCAGGGCACCCTGCGCCCCTGGCCGTCCGGACGCTCGCGCATCACGTTCGACAGAAGCCCCCGTACGCTTCTCGGCTTCCAACCGAACCGCAGTGGCAAGTGCAGCACGTGCATGCCCAGGTCGCCCATGCACCCGTACTCGCCGTTGACCGCGATCAGCCGCTTCCAGTTGATCGGCTTGTCCGGATTCAAGTCGCTGCCGTGCCAGAACCCCGCCTCGGTTTCGATGATCCGCCCGAACCGCCCCTCGCGCATCCACCGAGCGATCTTGTACGCACCCGGAAAGAACGGAAACTGCGACGAGCACCGCACGAGCAAGTCGGGCCGCTCCTCCAGCGCCCCGCAGATCGCCCGATTGGCCGCCAGGTCGATGCCGAACGGCTTCTCGCCCAGCAGGTGCTTGCCGGCCCGAATCACGTCGCCGTAGACCCGCTCGTGGAGGTTGTGCGGTACGGCGCAATACACCGCGTCGATCTGCGAATCGTCCAACAGCCTGCGATAATCGTCGGTCACCAGGCCAATGCTCGACACGTTCCGCTCGAACCACCCCGTCGCAGCCGCATCCGTGTCGCAGGCCGCCACGATCCGCGGCGCGAAATCCAGATCGACCAGGTGACACCAGCGCCCCGCCGCGCTGGCGAACTCGCGCCCCATCAGCCCGCAACCGATCACCCCAAATCGTATCTCGCGCACGCCCGCCTTCGACATGATGCTACGCGCCTCTGTTTTGCTCGCCCAACCGCCCACCACCAGCCGGATGCACAATGGTACGTATGCCTCGCGCGTGCGGCAACCACACGGCATGACCGCCATGGCCGGCAACGGACCGCCCCCAGAGGACTTTGCTGACGGTATGACTATGACAGCGAAACCGAGTCGCTGGGCGGATGACCGCGGCCTTTACCGCCCGCTCGACTCCCCCTTGCCCGGATCGACGTCCAGCCCGTATCGCTTCATCTTCTTGTACAACGTCGTCCGATTGATCTCCAACAGATCGGCCGTTACCTGCCGATTCCAACCGTTCGCCCGAAGCGCCATCTCGATGATCCGCTTCTCCGGCTCCTCCAGAGCCCTCTTCAGCGACATCGCTTTGTAGCCGTCGACCGCCACCTCCTTGGCCGCGCCCTCCAGCACGTTGGGGGGCAGGTCGTCCAGCGTGATGTGCCGACCCTTGCTCAGCACCACCGCTCGCTCCACGACGTTCTCCAGCTCGCGCACGTTGCCCGCCCAATGATACTGCTGGAGACGCTGCATCACCTCGTCGGTGAACCCAAGCACCTCCTTGTGCGCCTGGGCGCAGTAGTGCCTGAGGAAATGCTCCGCCAGGAGTGGAATGTCGCCGATACGCTCGCGCATCGACGGCACGTTGATCGTCACTACGTTGATGCGGTAGTACAAATCCTGCCGGAAGTTCCCAGCCTCGACCTCCTTGGTCAGGTCCTTGTTGCTGGCCAGAATCACCCGCACTTCCACCGTATCGGTTATGTTGCTGCCGACCGGCTCGAACTGGCGCTCCTGAACCACGCGCAGCAGCTTTACCTGCAGCGCCGGGCTGGCCGCCGAAATCTCGTCCAGAAAAATCGTCCCCCCGTCCGCCACCTTGAACTTGCCCTGCTTGTCGCCCACCGCCCCGGTGAACGAGCCGCGAACATGACCGAACAACTCGCTCTCCAGCAGCGTCTCCGGCAACGCCCCGCAACTCACCTCCACAAACGGCTTGTCCCGTCGCTGGCTGCGATGGTGGATCGCCCTCGCCACCAGGCTCTTGCCCGTGCCCGACTCGCCCTGCATCAGCACCGTCGTCCTCGAATCCGCGACGGCCTCGATGAGATCGAACACTTTCAGCATCTTGTAATCGTGGCCGACAATATTGCCCAGACCGTAACGCAGATCCAACTGCTCGCGGAGCAGGCTGTTCTCGCGCATGAGAGACTGTTGCTGGACGGCCCGCGCCACCACCAGCTTGATCTCGTCGTCGATGATCGGCTTGGTCAGGTAGTCGTACGCCCCAAGCTTGATCGCCTCGACCGCGCTGTCGATCGTCCCATACCCGGTGATCATGATCACCACGACGTCCGGATGCTGCTGACGCGTCAGACGCAACAGCTCGAAACCGTCGCCCTCTGACATGTTCACGTCGGTGATCATCACGTTGTATCGCTGCTTCTGAAGCGCCGAGACGGCCTCGTTGAACCGGCGCGCGCCGTCGACCCCATACCCCTCCAGACGCAGGAACTCGCTCAGCGAGTCCACGATGATCTCATCGTCGTCGACGATCAGAATCCTGCCCTTACTCGCGACATTCTGCTTCGCCGCCACAACGACCCTCCACAATATCGCCTCGCCTGCGCCAATCCGCACCTAGCGGCTGGCCTCCTGCGAACAGCTCTCCAAAGGAATCCGAACCGTGAAGATCGACCCACCCCCACCTCTGCGTTCCGCGGTGATGCGCCCGTTGTACTTCTCCAGGATGTCCCGGCAAATCGCCAGCCCCAGCCCCGTACCCTTGCCCGGACCCTTCGTGCTGAAAAACGGCTCGAATACGCGATCGATCTCCTCCGGAAGACCGACACCCGTGTCCTCGAACACAATCACCGCATCCCTGCCCGCCACACGCGTCGAAATCAGCAGCTTCCCCTCCCCGGCCGCCATGGCGTCGATCGCATTCTTGATCAGGTTGCAGAACACCTGGAAAACGTTCCCGCTGCCCCGCAGCCGCGGCATCTGCTCGTGGTAGTCGCACACGGTCGTCACGCCCTGGGCAACGGCTTTATCCTCCATTGCCTTGACCGCCTCGTCCACAATCTCGTTGATGCTCGATTCCTCCAGATTCGCGTACGTGCTGCGTGAGAACTCCAATAGCTCGCCGGTGATCTCCACCACCCGCATCAACCCACCGCGCGATCGCTCCAGATAATCGACGATCTTTTCCTGTCCGCTCTGCTTGGCTACCCGCATCGCCAGGTTGATATACCGCAAGATCCCGTCAAGCGGATTATTCAACTCGTGCGCCACCTTCGCCGAGTGCTTGCCCACCGCCGCCAGCCGCTCCGAAACCGCCAGACGACGCTCCATACTCATCCGGGCTGTAACGTCTTCAGCCACCAGCATCGCACCCACCACCTCCTGACTGCCCGGATCCGTCAGCGGCGCACACACCAAATCCAGCAGGCGATCAACCGCCTGATTGTTCCTGAACGTCACACCCCCGAACTGCCGCTGCCGCCGGCGCTCCATCACCTCGCGCAGTTCCGACGCCCAGTCCCGATAGCGCCCCTCGATCGTCGCCTCGCGCAGCGCCTCATCGACCTGCTGAGCGTCGTCGAAAAGCATCTCTGCCGGTTGGTTGCGCATCACGATGCTCAGACGCCGGTCAAACACCACCACTGCCAGCCATAAGGCGTGGAAGACCCGCTCACAGACCCCCGCCATATCCAGCACGGCGTCTCGGCCCAACGCACCCGACCCGCCAGAGACATCCCGCCGGTGCCCGCCCTGCGCTCGATCGCTCATACGCCCCACAACCCTAAAAGAGCCGACCCGCTGCGTCCGATCCGCCCCCCGGTCACCGGCCAAGACCGGCTCACGCCGGCATCAGCTGCCTCGCCCCGCGCTGTAGAAAAGCATCGCCCGCCGTTGCCAAGAGGCAACAACGACGCAATCAATCGCTGCAACTATATCAGTACCAAGCATTTGAAGCCAAGTCAAGGGCAAATGTTGCCGATTCACAACGCCTAAGGATGATTTCAGGCAACATTGCCCGCCCCCTCACCGCAGTACGAACGACTCCGTCCCGATGTACACGCCCTTGACGTGCCTCAGACCCCGTACGTACGCCAAATCGACAAACGAGGGTCCGACGACGGGATGGTAAAGCCCCGGCCCGATCTGCCACCGTAGCAGCCCCGAGCCCCGCTCCACCCTCGCCGCCGCCAATTCCAAAGGCCACGACCCGTCCGCTGGCTCGCCCAGCCTCGCCGCCAAGCCTACTGCCGCCCCCGCCGCGAGATCCGGGGCCGCAGGGCAACTTTCCGCCCCCAACGTCCGCCACAGAGCCGCCCACTCACTTGGCGTCCGCACCACGATCAGATCGCACGAATCATTCAGGCAAGTAACCACCCGCTCGGGTAACGTTGCCTCCAGGCTCAAGCGCGCCCGCCACCGCCCCCCGGGCGCCACCACCGGCGCCTGCCCCAGACGAGTCAACGCCGCCTCCGTGTCCCCACCCGGGCTGATGCACCCACCAGCCAGCCAGAACACCGCCGCGCCCGCCAACGCAACGGAGATCCCGACCCAACGCCGTTTGCAAACGAGCACCACTAACGCTACTTTGCCACTTTGGCGACAGCGTGTCGGGCCCGGTGGGCCTACACCACCAACCAAGCTACGGTACCCCGCCTTCGCATAGCCGTCGCAGCCAGTGTTGCCAGGCGGGTCCCGCCACACAGGAGCAGGATACATGATCATCGGCGTGCCAAAAGAGATCAAGAGCGACGAATACCGCGTCGGCATGATCCCAGTCGGCGTGGAGGAGCTGCGCAAGGCCGGGCACACCGTGCTGGTGGAGGCCGGCGCCGGTTCCGGCTCCGGCATCGACGACGAAACCTATGCCGCCCAAGGCGCTGAGATCGTGTCCACCGCCAAGGACGTCTACGCGCGAGCCGAGATGATCGTCAAAGTGAAGGAGCCCCAGCCTTCCGAAATCAAGATGATTCAGCGCGATCAAATCGTCTTCACCTACTTCCACTTCGCCGCCGACCGCGGGTTGACCGAGGGCATGCTCAACAGCGGCGCCGTATGCATAGCCTACGAGACCATCCACGACCGCAACGGGCGACTGCCCCTGCTGACGCCCATGAGCGAGGTCGCCGGCAAGATGAGTATCCAGGAAGGAGCCAAGTATCTCGAACGCCCCATGATGGGGCGCGGGATCCTCCTCGGCGGCGTGCCCGGTGTCGAGCCGGCCAACGTCGTGATCCTCGGCGGCGGCATCGTGGGCACCAACGCCGCCAAAGTCGCCGCCGGGCTCGGGGCACACGTGATCATCATGGACGTTAACATCGATCGCCTGCGATACCTCGACGATGTCATGCCCGCCAACGTCCACACCATCTACAGCGACGCCCACACCGTCCGGCGTTTCGTCGCCATGGCCGACCTGGTCGTCGGAGCCGTCCTGATCCCCGGGGCGCGATGCCCCGTGCTCGTGCCACGCGAGCACCTCAAACTCATGAAGCCCGGTGCCGTCATCGTCGACGTCGGCGTCGACCAGGGCGGATGCTGCGAGACGACCAAACCCACCACCCACGGCGAGCCCACCTACATCATCGACGAGGTCGTCCACTACGGCGTGGCCAACATGCCCGGTGCCGTAGGACGAACCAGCACCTTCGCCCTGATCAACGCTACCATGCCCTACGCCCTTCGGCTGGCCAAGCTGGGCTACAAGAAGGCTGGCGGCAGCGATCCCGGACTGGCCGCCGGCATCAACATCCACAAGGGCAAGCTCACCAACAAGCCCGTGGCAGAAGCCTTCGACATGGAGTATCATCCGCTCCAACTGCCTTCGACGTGACGATGGCTCAACGACCCCAATGCACAGCGGGCGCGTGCCGGTCGCCAGCCGGCCACGCCCACCCTCGTACCCGGCGGAGCCGACAACCATGAGTCCACGCCCACGCCTGCGGACCATACGGAACCTGCTGATCGCCGCCGTCGTCGTCGCCGGCCTGGTGGCGGGCTACCTATGGCTGCGCAAACAGAAGTACGAGTTCAGCATCACCATGCCTGAATTCACTACCATTGTCCGCGGCGACCTGAACATCACCATCACCGCCTCCGGCGTCGTCAGGCCCGTCAACCGCGTCGAGGTCAAATCCAAAGCCAGCGGCGAAATCATCCGCATCGGACTCGATCCAGACGACCCCAACCAGCAAGGCACGTTCCGCAACGACCCCACCGGCGCACCCATCCAACTCGACGTCCGCTCCAAGGCCCGCGGCACGACCATCTCCGTCGGACTCGACCCCGACGACCCCAACCACCGCGGCACGTTCCTCTACGAAGGCGACATCGTACACCCCGGACAACTCCTCATTCAGCTCGATCCCGCCGACGAGCGCCGCAGCGTCCGCCTCCGCCAGGCCGACGCCAAATTGGCCAAAGCCGCCCTGGACAAGGCTCGAATCGAGGCCGAGCAGGGCGCCCTGGCTCGCATAGAGACGGCCCAGATCAGCTACGACCTGGCCGAGTGGGAATACGAACGCAAGATGCGCCCCGAACTCAGCGACGCCATCACGCCCGAGGAAAAACGACGCGTCAAAAGCCGAGTCGATGACGCCAAGGCCAAGCTCGACTCGGCCAAGGCCCAGCTCGAACAGGCGCGGCAGGACGTCGCCCGCGCCGAGGCCACCTACGACCAGGCCCAGACGGCGCTGGAAGAAGCCCAGGAACGATTCGACGAAACCACCATACGCAACACGCTCGACGGGCAGATCCAGATCACCCGCATCAACACCCGCGTGGGCGAAGTCATCCAGAGCGGCGTGACCACCATCACCGGCGGAACCATCCTGATGGTGCTGGCCGACATCGGGCAACTCCTCGTCACCGCCGACGTCGATGAGTCCGACATCGGCCGCGTACGAAGACTGATCGACCCCGACGGCGACTGGGGCACCGCCACCGCACCGGCCGACCTGCCCACCGCCAGTGGCCAGGCCACGATCTCCGTCGACGCCTTCCCCAACGAAACCTTCACCGGCGCCATCGCTCGCATACGACCCGAACCCGACAAAACCGCCAACGTCACCACCTACGCCGTCGAAATCCTGGTCACCAGCCCAAACCGTGACAAGCTCATGCTCGGCATGGACGCCACCGTCGAGTTCACCGCTCAGAGCCTGCATGACGTCCTGCTGGTCGAGATCGACGCCGTCAAAAGCAGCGACACCGGACAGATCGGTGTCTATGTCCCCGTCGCCGGAGCCGACGGCCAGGAGAAACCCGAGTTCCAACCCGTCGAGCGAGGCATCAACGACGGCATCCGCGTGCAGATCCTGGCCGGCGCGCAGGAAGGACAGCGCGTCTACAGCCGGCTGCCCGTCTCGCTGGAAGGGGAAGAGCAAAAGTGATCAAGCCGCCACCCGACGCCGGATCGGACAAGCCCGCGCGATGATCGAACTGCACAACGTCACCAAGGTCTATCAGATGGGCCTCGTACAGGTGCGCGCCCTCGACGGCGTGAGCATGCGCGTCGAGCCTGGCGAGTTCGTCGCCATCACCGGCGCGTCCGGCTCGGGCAAGAGCACCATGATGCATATCATCGGCGCGCTGGACCGACCGACCGCCGGCACCTATCGCTTCCAAAGCCAGCCCGTCGACCGCCTGACCGACCGGCAACTGGCTACGCTGCGCAACCGTAGCGTTGGCTTCGTGTTCCAAACGTTCAACCTGATCAACGCGTCCACCGCCCTCCACAACGTCGGGCTTCCCCTCTTCTACGCAGGCCGCGGGCGAACCACCGAACCGGCCATGCGAGCCCTCGAAGCCGTCGGGCTCGTCCCCCGCGCGACCCACAGACCCACCGAAATGTCGGGCGGCGAGCGCCAGCGGGTCGCCATCGCCCGCGCCATCGTCAACAACCCCGCCGTCGTCCTGGCCGACGAGCCCACCGGCAACCTCGACAGCAAGACCGGCCAGCAAATCATGGACATCTTCCATCAGCTCAACGCCGAAGGCGTCACCATCATCCTCGTCACGCACGAGCCCGACATCGCCGCCCAGGCCAAACGCGTTATCCTCATGCGCGACGGGAAGATCGTCGGCGACCGCTCGACCGACAGCCGAGAGGGCCCCGTCCACCCCGCCTCGCCAGCGCGACTCGCCCCGCAAACCATGGCGCCCTATCTTGAGACCGACGCGGTGCTGCCCAAGGCACGGGCAGCCGCAAGAGCCGCTCTGCTGACGTTGATCAGCCTCCTTGTGCTGGGACTGGTGCCCCTGGCGGCCCGAGACCTGCCGACCACCCGGGCGGCTCGCATGGCCCTGGCGATCGCCTCGCTCCTGGCTGTCGGAGGCTTCATAGGCGGCTCGGCCCTCGCAATTCGGTTTGGCCGCGGCGCCCGGCGAGAGCTGGCCTCGACCGACACATCGCTGGTCGGCCGGGGCCGGGCGACGGCCGCCATGATCGTCGGCATCGCTGCCATGCTGATCGCCCTGGCCGTAATGGCTCTGTTCGTCGTCAGCCTGCTACATACCAGGTAAAAAAAGCTGAAACGACGCCCATGACGTTCGTGCTCCGCATCATCTTGACTGCCCTTCGAAGCCTGGCCGCCCACCGCGTCCGCTCCGCCCTGGCCACCCTCGGCGTGCTGATCGGCGTGGCCGCCGTCATCGTGGCCATGTCCACCATCGAAGGCGCCACCCACGACCTGCTGACCAACCTGGAGAAGATCGGCCCCAACGTCCTGACGGTCTTTCCCGGCAACCGCCGTCCCGGCCGACGCGCCCCTGCCGACCCCCGGGCGCTCGAATACGAGGACGTCCTCGCCCTTAAGGACCAATGCCCCTCCGTCCTGGCCGCCTCGCCCGAGTTGTTCGTACCGACCATCGTCAAGTTCTATGCCACCAACATCCGGACCACCGTCGTCGGCACCGATCCGGACTACGCCAAGGTGAGAAACTACCAACCCGACGAAGGACGATTCCTCACCCGCGACGACATACGCGGCGAGCGGCGCGTCGCCGTCCTCGGGTACAATGCCGCTCGCGAACTCTGCGGCGAGGGCACACCGCTGGGCTACATGATCCGCATCCGTAGCCAAAGCTTCGTGGTCGTCGGCGTGATGGAGGAAAAAGGCACCATCGGGCTGACCGCCGTCGACAACCAGGTCTACATTCCCATCAATGTCGCCATGAAACGCGTCTTCGGCGTGAAGTTCCTCAACTTCATCTCCGTCGCGGCCTTCAGCCCCAAAACCGTCGACGCAGCCAAACGAGAGGTCAAGGTCGTCCTGCGCCGCCGCCACCACATCCCGCCCGGCAGCGAGGATGATTTCACCATCTTCAGCCAGGAAGACATCCTCAAGCTCGCCAACGAGTACTCCCTGCTGCTCGGGGCCGTCTCCTTCACCATCGCCGGCGTCAGCCTGCTGGTCGGCGGCATCGGCATCATGAACATCATGCTGGTCTCCGTGACCGAGCGCACCCGCGAGATCGGCGTGCGCATGGCCGTCGGCGCACAACGGTGGCATATCCTCGTGCAGTTCCTCGTCGAAGCGCTGATGGTCTGCCTGCTCGGCGGCGCCGCCGGAATCGGACTGGGCTATGCCGGATGCGACCTGCTCAGCCAGACCACACCCCTGGAAACCATCACGTCGGCCGACACCCTCCTGCTTGCCATCATCGTCTCCGCCATCACGGGCGTGTTCAGCGGGCTGTACCCGGCCTACAAGGCCTCTTCTCTCGATCCGGTCGAAGCTCTTCGATACGAGTAGCACACCCCAAAAAACAAAAACGCCGCCGGCCGGTATTACCGACCCGCGGCCTTCGCGATCGCCAACAATCGCAGAGCCTGCGTCCCGCCGCTGCGCGCCTACCCGCCACCAGCGGCTTCGGTCGCTCCTTGCAGAACCGCCGACGTAGCGACCGCACCAGCCAGCCGCAGGAGAGCGTCCACCAGACAACTGGTCCATTGCAGCAGGACACCGCCCGCGCCGACCAGCGCAACCCACTTTAATGCCGTAGCCTTCATCGACACACTTCCTCAAAGGACTGACGCCCCCCTCTGCCGAACATGCGAATGGTGGCGCTCGATCCGGAGCCGCTCGGCTTGGTGCCCCTACCCGCGCCTGACCTACGGAGGCGTCACAGCCGGCGGATACCCCGTGCCACAACTGTAGGGTATGGTACAGCTCGGATCCAGTTCATAGTTCGGAAACGTCAGCGCGGGTGAGATCGCACGGTACCAGTCCTCTGGCGTGCAAATGGCCAGCACCGTCCCGCATGGGTTGATGCCCAGCAAAAAGCTCTCGTAGCAGCCCGACTGGTACAGGCGCCCGCACGTGACGGTTAGTCCGATCAGCAACAGCCTCAAACCCAGCTTCCGGAACATCGGTCCCACCTCACTCGTACACGCTGACAGCGAACATCTCACTCGCCGGCCACCACGACCCGCATCACGGACACCGCACGAAGATGTCGTCCGTCGTGACGGTTGGGTCGCCACACGGGTTGAACGCGCCGGCAAAAATGCCGCCGCTGCAATCCAGGACCGCGCAGGGATCCAAAGCCGCCAGCAAACCCGTGCCCGACAGGGAGAAGCACGAGCCGCCTACCTGGAACAGCGTCCCCGCCACCAGCGCTAGAAGCACCACCCACATTGTTCTACTGCGTCGCCGCATCCAACTTACTCCTTCCGCCGTCCACACAAGTATATTAGACGTCGGCCGCCCCCACAAGCGCCGAAAAAATCCGCGGGCCTGACCGCGGATTTTCTCCCACCGCCCCTGCGGCGTACTGTCACCTCGGGCCGCAAGCCCCCGCCCGGCCAGCCCTTATTCGCTTCCACACCACCCCGCCGGGCCGCACAACCATCGGGCACCGCACCCGCCAACCGCCCCCGCTCGGCGCAAGACACGCCGCCGGCGCGGTACGCCACTGCGACCCTCATCAACGGGCCGGCTACATCGTGATGTTGAACTGCGTCAGAATCGCCTGCAACTGTGACCACGCCGATGGGAACACGCTAAAACCGTTGTGCGCATTGCCCGGCGGGGTCGTGCAGACTTCCTGCATCAGGTACACAGAAGAAAACCCGGTCACCGTAATCAGTTTGTACAAACGAGACATCTGATCGACCTCCGTTCGTCACTCTCAGCTTTACCATGCCGCGTGACAGACACCCGGCCTTCCAGCCGGCCAACGCGGTGCGACGGCGCAGATGCCGGCGCCCCGCGAGTCCGCATGCCGCACTCAGACCCGCCGCCGGCGCGACGGGCCCATCGGTCACCTCTGCGCCTGCGCGCCTCTTAGCCGAACAGGTCCTCGTTCAGCCAATCCGTCAACACATCGAGATACCAGTTGTTCGTGAAGCCCTTCGCGAACAAGCCCTGGGTAAAGCCACCCCAGTCGCCCAGGCAGCCGTTCAACGTGGCGCCGCCCACCAGGGCGACCACGGACAAAAGCAATTTGCGCCCATTCGACATTGCAAACCTCCTACGAGTCGCGAGTAATCGGCGGCATGGACACGGCGAGTCAGCCAAACCGCCCTTCACACTCCAATCTGTCGACAGCCGGCTTCCGCCCGCTGTCACCAGATCAGTTCACGATGCGGAAAATGACCATGTCTTCCAGGAAATCCGCTACGCACTGCCCTATCCACAGCGCACTCAGCGCCGAACTTCCCAGTAGCAGCGCCCATTTCACCCGAAATCGCTTCAGCATCGTCTGTCTCCTACTGACAACCTTCCTAGCTACTTTCTTCGGCCCCGTCCGCCCACAAGCGGCAGACCGGGCAACCACGCCGCCGCCAAACCCACGCTACCTAAAGCGGAGGGCAGGCCCGCGACCGGCCTAGTCAAACATCACACCGATCAGCACGTCCTGCAGCAGATCGGTGAAGCAGCTGCCGAGCTGCGGGATTACCGCCAGCGTGCCGACAGCCAACAAGGCCGCTTTCAGCTTGCGCCATTTCGCCATCATAGACCTCCTTTGTGATGACCAGTCATTCCGCACCCAACTTGGGAGCTAATGTTCCTTAACGTTCTGGTTCTACATCAACGACGCGCTAGCACTACACAGGCACTTACTCCCCGGCACCGCCGGGGCCCCGCATCGTACCTGGCTTCAGATTGGCCGCGCCTCCAATCTTGGGCCGACAGTCTAATCCCTAATTGCCGCCGTGCAAGAGGCTTCGGGAAAAAATACGCCCTATTGCCTCCCGCCCGACCGGCGCCACCACGCCTCGATCCGTAACGATCCCGCTAATCAACTCCGCCGGTGTAACGTCAAATGCCGCATTGTAGCACCGCACTTAGACAGGCGCCGTCCGGCCACCGAACCCGCCGCGCACCTCATCGGCCGGCCGCTGCTCAATGGGAATATCCGACCCGTCGGCCAACGTCAAGTCGAAACTGCTCGTCGGCGCCGCTACGTAGAACGGTATCCCGTGGCTTCGTGCTAGCACCGCCCGACCGTAGGTGCCCACCTTGTTGGCCGTATCTCCGTTGCCCGCAATCCGGTCGGCACCCGTAATGACCAAATCCACCTAACCAGCCGCCATCAGGCTTCCCGCCGCACTCTCGCAAATAAGCGTCACGTCGAAACCCGCTCGCATGAGTTGCCACGCGGTGAGCCTGGCGCCCTGCAAAAGTGGACGAGTCTCATCTGCATAAACCCTGAACCGCCGCCCTCGCCGATGGGCTTCGTACAGCACCGCCACTGCCGTCTCGGCACCACAAGTTGCCAAAGCCCCTGTGTGACAATGAGTTAGGACTCCTCCAGCCTCTGCCAGCCTCGCCTCAAACGCCCGCCGGTCCCGCCGCCGATGCCGGGCCACACTCAGCACAACGCCCGTCGCACCAGCCACGCCCAGCGCGGGCGCCCCACCGATCCGAAGCGAACGAATCGCCTCCGAGAGCTGCTCAACCTCTTGACAACACTTAACTTGCAGCTTCTCAGGCATCAGGGTCTGGTCCACCAACTCGATGTGACCGTCCAGCCCGCCCAGCGAATCGGCGGCGGCAGACCCAAGCTAGCCAGCAGAGAGACGCTCTCGCAACGCTTGGTTCTTTTTATCGACCGTCGCGGCAAGGTTTCTTCGATGTTTTTCCAGCGCCTCAGCCAGCGCTGGTTCCTGTAACGCCAGGACTTGCGCCGCCAAGAGCGCCGCGTTATGGGCGCCGGCCTGGCCAATGCCCACCCCCGCAACAGGTACGCCAGGGGGCATCTGAACCGTACTCAGCAGCGCGTCGACCCCCTGCAAAGGCCCACTGGCGATCGGAACGCCCACTACCGGCACGGTCGTGTAGGCAGCAATCGCCCCTGCCAGTGCTGCCGACATGCCCGCCCCCGCGATGACCACTCGAAAGCCCGATTCGCCCACCGACCGCGCGAACGCCCTCACCTTGTCCGGGCTGCGGTGGGCCGAGAGGACCTGAACGTCATACTCGATGCCTAACTCCGCCAACTGCCTGAGGCAGTGCTCCATCGTCGGCAGATCCGACTCGCTGCCCATCACCACCGCCACTTTAGGCTTCATGCCAAGCGCTCCGGCCATCCCCTATACATCGATTTGCTTGACCCGCAGCGCGTTTTCCTCAATGAACTCGCGCCGGGCCTCCACGTTCTCACCCATCAGGATGCTGAACATGCGGTCCGCCTCGCCGGCGTCCGCCGCCAACTGATCCGGGTCGCTCTGGTCCTCAGAGATCACCACCCGAGTCAGCACACGGCGAGACGGGTCCATGGTAGTCTCCCACAACTCCTGGGGGTTCATCTCGCCCAGACCCTTGAACCGTTTGATCTCCACGCCCTTTTGTCCCAGCGCCTTCACGCCGCCAACCACCCCGGGCAGGTTGTCCAGCTCCATCGGCTCCGAGCCGTCGCCGAACAGAACGAATTTGGCTGGCCCGCGCTCGCCACTGACAGATTCGGCGCGCTCGGAGAAGTAGTCCTCCACGCCGAGACCCATAGCCGCCAGTCGGTCGAACAGCTCTTCCAGCCGCGCGCACTCGCGCAGCTCCACCTTCGCCAATCGATGGCGCTGCTCGGTTGCGGGGGCCTCCTCGTCCTCCTCGGTCGCCTCGGGCCCGCCAATGTCTTCGAGCCCGGCCTGGCCAAAGCGCTCAAGCGCCTGGCGACGAAATGAGTCGAACTCCTCTTCGCGGTAGAAGTAGTGTTCCTGGTCGTCCAGGAGGGCACGAATCCGCGGCAAGGCCCCCGTCTGCGGGTCACGGTGTCGGCGGACGAATGAATCGAAGTCCACGCCACGCCGCCGCAACACGCTGGCGCCGGCCTCGATCTCCTCCAGAAGCGCGATCAAGTCGGCCAACTCGTTGCCGCCCAATTCGCGCTGCTCCCCGTCGCGCACGACCAGCCGGGCGCCTTCCAGCCCCCATTGCATGAGACGGTGACTCAGCGTGGCATCATTGCGGATGTACTCACTCTTCTTACCCTTGGTCAGCAGATACAGAGGAGGTTGAGCCACGTACACGCAGCCCGTCTCCACCAGGGGCCTCATGTGCCGAAACAGGAACGTGAGCAGCAGCGTCCGGATGTGCGAGCCGTCCACGTCCGCATCGCACATCACCACAATCTTGCCATAGCGGCGCTTCGACAGGTCGAACTCGTCCGACCCGACTCCCGTGCCCAAGGCCGCAATCATCGCGCGAATTTCCTCGTGGCCGAGTATCTTGTCGATGCGAGCCTTCTCCACGTTCAGGATTTTGCCCTTCAGCGGCATGATGGCTTGGATCGTCGCGTCGCGCCCCTGCTTTGCGCTGCCGCCGGCCGATGGGCCCTCCACCAGAAACAGCTCGGTTCGCTCCACATCACGTTCACGGCAGTCCCACAGTTTGCCCGGGAGTCCACCGGAACTGAGCACCCCCTTGCGGGCCGCCTCGCGCGCCCTGCGGGCCGCCTCGCGCGCCCGCGCCGCCTGCGCCGTCTTGCCCGCGATGCGCTTCGACTCAGCTGGGTGCTCCTCCAGGTAGTTGCCCAGGTGTTCGTTGACGACACGCTCGACAAAGCTGCCCACCTCACTGTTGCCCAGCTTTGTCTTGGTCTGACCCTCAAATTGAGGTTCGGGCACCCGCACGGCCACCAACGCCGTCAGGCCCTCGCGGACATCGTCGCCCGTGGGCACAGTGTTGCCTTTCAGCAGGCCCGCCTTCCGCGCGAACTGATTGAGCGTCCGGGTTAGCGCGCTACGGAAACCCGATAGGTGCGTCCCGCCCTCGATCGTGTGGATGTTGTTGGCGAACGACAGCACATTCTCACTGAAGCCGTCGTTGTACTGGAGCGCAATCTCACAAACCAACTGCGTCTCGTCATCCTCCTGGTGGAAGTGGATCGCGCGGTGCAGCGCCTCCTTGCCCTCGTTGAGGTGCTCGACGAACGCCTTGAGCCCTTCGGTGAAGAGGAACTCCTCCACCTGGCCGCTGCGCTCGTCGCTGATCTTGATCCGCAGCCCCTGGTTGAGATACGCCAACTCCCGCAAGCGGGTCGCTAGGATGTCGTAGTTGAAGTTGGTGTCCGGGAAAATCTCCGGGTCCGGCTTGAACGAGACCGTCGTGCCGTCCGAGCGAGCTGCCCCCACCTCGCGCAGCTCCTGCGAGGTCTTGCCGCGTGCGAAACGCATCTCATACATCTTGCCGCCGCGACCCACCTTCGCCACCAGCCACTCGCTGAGGGCGTTGACCACACTGACCCCTACACCGTGAAGCCCACCGCTGACCTTGTAGCTGGTCTTCTCGAACTTCGCCCCCGAGTGCAGGACCGTCATGACCACTTCCAGCGCCGGCTTGCCCTCCTCCGGGTGCAGATCGACAGGGATGCCCGCCCCATCGTCGCGCACCATCACGGTACCGTCCGCCTCGATGCGCACGCGGATATTACGGCAGCGGCCAGCCATCGCCTCGTCGACCGCGTTGTCGACCACCTCATAAACCAGGTGATGCAGACCACGGGCACCGGTGTCGCCGATGTACATGGCCGGTCGTCTGCGCACCGCTTCAAGATTGCGCAGAACCTTAATCTGTCCCGCATCGTAGCCGCTTGCCACCGACGCTCGCCCTGTTTGTTCGTCCGCTTCACTCACGCTTTTATACCTGCCCCCTCGAACCAGACGTCCTTAGTTCACAACGTATCCGACGCACAAGCGAGCGCCCGAGCGCCTTGTTGATCGCTGCGACCAGCTGATCGTGCATCGCCCACTGGAGCATATACCGATCGGCGGCTGAGCCGACGGCCACGCAAAGGCGCCCGCCTTTCAGCGCAACCACTTCACTCTCGGCCGCCAGACCCTCGGGCACCACGTCCCGCCAGATCACCCTCACCGCCGCCAATTCGTCCGACACCTCGGCCGCCAGCCGCTGGTGCATCGGCCCGAGCACCATACCCAGCGGTACCGCGCGTTGCGCCCGCCGGCGATTCCGCCACGCCTGTTCCAGCCGGCTGGAATCCATCGGAATCAAGCCAAACTCACCGGCATGACCACATACAGCAGGTTCTTGCCGGCCCTCAGTACCCCCGGCTTATTCGGCTCGCTTAACTCAAAGCTGACCGCTTCGCCGCCCATCGCCCGCAATGCGTCGACTAAATACGAGGGGTTAAAACCGATGTCCAACTCCTCGCCGCTATACTCGACCTGGAGCGTAATCACCGCCTCGCCCTGATCCGGCGCCCGGCTGGAGAGCACCACCTGACCCGGGCTGAGACTGAAGCGAACGCCCTTCGACTCCTCCGTGGTCAACAGTGCCGCCCGGCGCACCGCACTCAGCAACGCCTCCGACGCCACGGAGACTTTCTTGTCGTTGTCCTGCGGAATTACATCCTCGTACTTGGGAAACCTGCCCTCCACCAGCACCGAACTGATGGTCGCACGCGACGTCGACAGGAGGATCTGGTTGGGCAGCAACTTGACGGCTACCTTCTCATCCGCCTCAGCGACCAACCGCGTAATCAACGACATCGCCTTCGTCGGAACGATCACGTCGCTGTCGCCATCACTCGCCTCTACCGCAGAGCCAACGGCCTTCGCGAGCCGCCGACCGTCCGTGGCCACCAGACTCAGCCGCTTGCCACGCTTCTCCCAGAGCACGCCATTTATGGCATAGCGGGTGCTCTCACGCGCCGCCGCAAACAGCGTCTTGCCGGTCAACTCCTCTAGGGTGTTGGCCTGCATGACAAGATCGGGTTCTCCCTCCATCTCAGCCACCGGCGGGAAGTCACGCGGATCCTGTCCATAGATGTCGAATCTGCTGTCGGCGCCTTTGACCTCGCACCCGTGCTCGACCGACGCAAGCTCCAGCAACTCGTCCGAAGACTCGCGGACGACCGCAGCCAGCTTGTCCGCTGGAACCAATACCTCGCCCGGCTCCGATACCGTAACCTGACCTACCACGTGACGGATCCCGACCTCCAGGTCGGTACCCAGCAACAGCACCGAGTCCTCCGTGACGCTGACACGCACGCACTGTAGTACGGGCTTGGGGGTCCTGCTCGCCACGACTCCTGTGACCACACTTAACGCTTCCGCAAGAGCGGCTCGATTGCAGGTTACTTTCATCTGTGAGCATCCCCTTCGCTATTAATGCCTTTTATTTGAGAACTTTCTAGTCTCGTAGTACCAGTTATAAGGACTGTTAAACGTGTGTGTTCCTGCCCTTAGCTTCCCTAGTGTCCGTGCACTGCAGAGGTTGCGTTCATGAGAGTTGATGGCAAGCCGGCGTCGGGGCCTGTCAGTAAGTGTGGGTAACATGTCCGTCATCGCCATCATCCAGCTTGTATGTGCCCATGCACCGCGCGGCCGCATGGACGTCTCACAGAATCCATCAGCCGCCGGGCAAACCTGTCAGTTTGAGCGCAAACTGCGCAGTTCGCCGCTAATTTCCTCCAACGCCGCATGCAACTTCGAATCAGACTGGCGTTGCTGGCCGATCGTCCTGGTTGCATGCAACACGGTCGTGTGGTCCCGGCCGCCGAAAAAGCCGCCTATCTCCTCCAGGCTGTGCCGCGTTAATTGCCTCGCGAGGTACATGCATACCTGCCGCGGAAGCGAGATCGACTTGCTCCGCTTGCGGCTCTGGAGGTCTGCCAAGCGGACATTATACCGCCGCATGACCGCTTCCTGTATCTCAGGTATGGCGATTTCTCTAGCCGGTGGCTGCTCGCCCAGCCCCTGCCGTGCCAGGGCGAGAGTAATCGTGCCGCCCACCAGCCGCGCCAGGCTCTCGACCTTGTTAATCGCCCCTTCCAACTCCCGTATGTTGGAGTCGACCCTCGACGCGATGAAATAGACTACCTCGTCATCCAACTCCAGACCCCGCAACTCAGCCTTCTGCCGCAGGATCGCCATGCGGGTCTCGAAGCACGGCTTCTCCATCAGAGCCACCAGCCCCCAGCCAAAGCGGCTGACCAGGCGCTCCTCGAGGCTGGGGATGGCTGCCGGCGCGCTGTCGGCCGACAGGATGATCTGCTTCTGCATCTGATAGAGCGTGTTGAACGTGTGGAAGAACTCCTCTTGCGAGCGCTCCCGCTCGCCCAGGAACTGAATGTCGTCGATGACGAGCATGTCCACGTGACGATAGCGGTACTGGAAGCTGTTCAAGGCCCCTCTCTGCACCGCGTTGATGAAGTCGTTCGTGAACGACTCGCAAGACAGATAAAGCACACGCTCGACCTTGCCCGCCTCCAGGGCGCGCTGGCAGGCTGCCTGAAGCAGGTGCGTCTTGCCCAGACCCACGCTGCCGTGGAGGAACAGCGGGTTGTAGGCCTGCCCGGGCGCCTCAGCCACAGCCACAGCCGCCGCATGGGCCATCCGGTTGCACGGGCCGGTGACGAATTGCTCGAAGGTGTAAAGCCTGTTCAATGGTGGGGGCTCGTCGGCGATCGGCGCGGCAGCCTGCTCGTTGACCTGCTGGGCGGGCTCGGCGAGGCGAAACCGTACGCTGACGAGCCTGTTAACAGCCAGTTGACCGGCCTCGGCGAAGGCTCGGCCACAGCGCTCGAGCAGATAGCGGTGCTGCTGGGCGTCGGGGGTAGACACCGTCAACTCCCCGCGCTCGAGCACGGGCGGATCCAGTTGACTGAACCAGCCCTGTGCCAGCCCGTCGTTCCGATCGCGCAGGTGGCCGAGAATTTCCGACCACAAAGCAGGTGTAATCTGCGACATCGCTGCCACGTTCCTAGCTGGCGAGCAGCGCCAGATGTGCGACCGTCCAAACCGGGGCCAGACCGCGCCTAAAGCTTTTTGGGAAGGCACCTTACGTATAGCCCTGGCTGCCCGTTTCAGCGGGTGTGATTGTACCATCACCCCCATCCGCTGCCAAGAGCAAAAGGCGCTGCTGCCGCCTCATCTTCCACAGTGTTGACCCCGGCCGGCCCGACCGGGTGCTGGAACGCCGATCGCGTTTGGCGTAACTTGGTGGTGCGAGGGCGTGGCCGTCGTGGCCGACCCGCATCAGCAAGACACGCCAAGAACCTGGCCATGATCGCCTCTACACTTACCGACCAGCCGCTGGCCATCCTGGGAGGTCCCCGGGCCGTCCGGCAGGACCAGCTGGACTTGTTTCATTGGCCCATCGTCACCACCGAGGATGAGCAGGCCGTCGTGGCCGTCATGCGGGCCGGCAGCATGTCGGGCCGTGATATCACCGAGAAGTTCGAGGCCGAGTACGCCGCCTACCAGGGCACAAAGTACGCCCTCGGGCACTGTAATGGGACGGCTGCACTGCTGGCGGCCATGTATGCCTGCGGCGTGCGACGCGGCGACGAGATCATCGTTCCCAGTATTACCTACTGGGCCAGTGCCCTGCCCGCGTTCTCGCTCGGCGCGACCGTCGTGTTCGCCGACATCGACCCGGATTCGCTGTGCATCGACCCGGCCGACATCGAACGGCACATCAGCAAACGGACCAAAGCCATCGTGCCCGTGCACTATTGCGGTCACCCAGCCGACATGGACCCGATTGTGACCGTCGCCCGCAGGCACGGGCTGAAGGTGATCGAGGACGTATCCCACGCTCATGGCGGGTTGTACAAGGGTCGAATGGTCGGCACGTTCGGTGACGTGGCTGCCCTGTCGATGATGGCCGGCAAGAGCTTCGCCATCGGCGAGGCCGGCATGCTGTGTACCGACGACCGGCAGATCTATGAACGCGCCATAGCGTTCGCCCACTACCAGCGTCACGGCACGGCGCTGACCATGCCGGAGTTGAAGCGTTTTGCGGGTCTGCCGCTGGGCGGGATCAAAGGGCGAATGAACCAGACCTGCTCAGCCATGGGGCGCGTGCAACTGAGGCACTATCCCGAGCGGATCAAGGTGATCCAGGACGCGATGAACCGCTTCTGGGACCTGCTGGACGGCACGCCGGGCGTCCGCCCGCACCGACCACCGGCGGGCAGCGGCTCGACGATGGGCGGCTGGTATAACCCGGTGGGGCATTACGTGCCCGAGGAGGTCGGCGGCCTGTCGGTGGAGAGGTTTATCGAGGCCGTCAACGCCGAGGGCGGGCGTACGGGTAGGGGCTGCAACTTCCCGCTGCACCTGCATCCGGTCCTTAACGAGGCTGACGTGTACGGTGACGGCAAACCTACGCGGATCGCCTTCGCCGATCGCGACGTGCGTCAGCCGGCCGGCTCGCTGCCGGTCAGTGAGGCGCTGGCCGATCGGTGCTTCGGCATCCCGTGGTTCAAGCACGATCGGCCCGAGCCGATCGCCCGCTATGCCGCGGCGTATCGCAAGGTGGCCCTTCAGGCCGATAAGCTGCCCCGAGATCAGCGGCCTTCGGGCGGGTAGCAAGCTCGTTGTGGGGGCTATTTTCTGCCTTTCGCTGCCGCCTTCGGGTGGTTCGCGCATTATGAACTGTAGCTATGGGTGGCGCCACACCGCAGCAATTTCATGGGCCGCAAGACAGACCCGAGCAAGCCGCCGAGCCGAGCGAGGACGGCTGTCTGATCGAAGAAGCCCATACGGACCAGAACGCATTCGCTGAACTCTACCGGCGACACTACGACGGTGTGTTCCGGCACTGCGTGCGGCGTTTGTTCGACCGCGCTATAGCAGAGGACGTCACGTCAAACGTGTTCCTTCGTATCGCGCAGGCATTTGACAGGTTCCAAGGCGACGAGAAAGACTTTCGGAATTGGCTGTACAAGATCGCCACAAACGAGATCAACGCCTATCAGAGGAGCCGCACCCGTCGAGCGCGGCTATTCAGGCGGGCCGCGACCGAGCGGCACAGCCAGCGGCAGCAAGCGCGGATGGACGACACCGGACAGGAGGGCGCGGCTATCCTCTGGCGGGCGCTGCAGAGTCTCAGGCCGAGGTACCAGGCGATCGTTGCGCTGCGGTACTTCGAAAACATGGAGTTCGCAGATATCGCGGCGATTCTCGACAGCAGCGCGTCGACCGTTCGCAGTCAACTCTCGCGCGCCTTGGCGAAGCTCCGGCAGCAGTGCGACGAAGTTGGCCGCCAACCGGGGGAAGGAGAGTAAGCCATGTTGAAAAGTCAGGATCGTTTTGCTGATGGCCTTCGCCGCATGTCGTTCGACGACCGCCCCGACCCAGCGCATCGGGACCGCCTTGAGGCGCAAGTGTTGGACGCGTGGGCGAGGTGCCAGAGTCGACGATTGACGGCGCGCCTTGGTCGAAGCACGATTCGCCGAGCCGCATGGCTGTCCGTCACCAGCAGACCCATACGGTACGTCCTGGCGGCGGCCGCGGTCATTGGAATCGTGTGCGCACTGAGTCTTGTGAGCAACTCACCCGATGGCGCCAGCACGGCCTGGGCGATGGAGCAGAGCGCAGCGGCCTTGGAAGGCATCCGGACAGTGTACATCGCCGGTCAGACTAGCGATCCCAGGCTGAGTGAGTTTCAGTGCTGGGCGAGATGGGCGCCGTCGGATGGTGGGCTTGCCCTCCGGTATGAATCGGACTTCGAGGTGGTCGTCTTCCACGATGGGGTAGGGTACTGCTATCTGCCGGACAGGGGCCAGGTGTACGTCTTTGAGGGGCTTGATGCCGGCAACATGCGCTACTGGACTAAGGCGCTCCAGTTACAGTTGTGGTTGGGGGGAGCCATGCTGCGGACGTTACGGGAGCAGTCACAGGATTGGGGCGAGTGGTACGGTCGGGACGAGGGCACCGGCCGCCGTTGCGTCTTCGTGACCGGAACGTATGTCCCGTTGGGCGGCTCGTTCTGGCTTCAGTTCGACCTGGAGACGAGCCTGCCCGTGAGGGCGAAACTGTGGCGAAACCCGACGCGCGAGGGCACGCCCTGGTACGATGCCCAGACCATTGTGTGCAATGAGCCAATTGCGGACGAGCGGTTTGAGCTCAAAACCCCCGAACAGGTAGAGATCGTCGATGCAGCCGTCATCAGGGACGGGCGCGGCCTCATGGACAGTGCACGTGACCGGTACGAAGCTCGGCGGCTATCTGAGGCGATCGCGCTCTACCAAGAGGTCGTCGACAGGTTCCCGGACTCGTCCGGCGTCGAGCAAGCCTGGATGATGATGGGCGTCTGCTATGAGAACATGGGACAATTGGATAAGGCCATCGCGGCGCTTGAGCGTGCCGTCCAAGATTCTCCTGGTGCGCAGGCAGGATCGACGGCGAAATACTACTATCTGGGCAGCGCCTACATGCGGATTGGCAGAAGGCAGGAGGCGACCGAGGTGCTCAGCGAGTGTGTGCGGCGCTGCGAAGCAGCAGGGCGTAGGACGAGGTTTCCGGCTGCAAGCGCAAGGAAGTTGATAGCATTGCTGCAGCCCGATGCGGTCGACGCACAGCCTGAGTGAAATTGCATCGACCGACTTCGGGTTGGGTATTAAACACCGTAGCGCATGCGCCGGCCGCTGGGGGAGGCTGGCGTCGTGCGGGGAAAGTGCTGGTGGGCATCTGGCCCGGCAGCGTTCTTTCGCCTATCCTTCTGTCGGTACGCCATGATCATCGATTCGCATCAGCACGTTTTCTGGCATGGTCGCGACGACGCCGGGCTTGTGGCCGACATGGACGAGCACGGCATCGACCGGGCGTGGCTTCTGACCTGGGAGATCCCGCCGAGCGAGGACGACGGCGTGTACAACCCCGTGCTCAATCCGTGCAACATGCGGGCCGACGGCACACATGCGGGGATCGTGCTGGCCGACCTGCTACGGGCCCGCGACCGCTATCCCGAGCGGTTCATCTTGGGCTATTGCCCGAATCCCGGACTGCCTGATGCGCCGAGCCTGTTCGAGTCGGCGTGGAAGATCCACGGCGTTCGCGTGTGCGGCGAGTGGAAGTATCGCATGCTCATCGACGATCCGCGGAGCCTCGAGCTGTTTCGCGTCGCCGGTCGGCTGGGTGCGCCGGTGGTGCTGCACCTCGACGTGCCGTACCTGCCCGACAAAGAGGGCCAGCCGACGTATCAGCCGATGTGGTATGGCGGCACGGTGGGCAACCTGGAGCGGGCGCTTGGGGCCTGTCCCGACACCACGTTCATCGGCCACGGGCCGGGCTTCTGGCGCGAGATCAGCGGCGCCGCCGCCGGCGAGCCCGCCGGCTATCCGCAGGGGCCGATCGTCGAGGGCGGGCGATTGGTTTCGCTGCTGGAGCGTTGCCCGAATCTCTATGCCGATCTGTCAGCCGGCTCGGGCCTGAAGGCCATGCAGCGCGATCGCGACCACGCGCGAAGGTTTATGACGCGTTTTGCCGATCGGCTGCTGTTCGCCCGCGACAATTACGGGCAGGATCTGCATCAGTTCCTTGCGACGCTCGACCTGCCGCGCGACGTCGCGCAGAAGATCTACAGCGACAACGCCCGCCGCCTCGTGCCGGCTGACTGATGGTCTTGCACGGCGCGCTTGTGTGGATTGCTCATGCCCTACGAGTTGCCGTGCACAGGGGTATTGCGCCGGTTCTTTTGTGGCACGCACAAGCGAGGCGCAGGCATGTGGATTCACTCGTGGCCTTGGCCGGGAGACGGACAGGCGCGACAGGTGGCTGAGGGGTGGGCATGGGCTTAACCAAACAAGGCACGGCGGAACAGCGTGATCTCAAGACCGAGCGGGTCGACGCCGACCTGGTCGTGATAGGCGGCGGGCTGGCGGGCACGTGCTGCGCGGTTACGGCTGCACGGGCGGGTATCCGCGTTGCGCTGGTGCAGGATCGCCCGGTGCTGGGCGGCAACGCATCGAGCGAGGTGCGGCTGTGGACGCTGGGCGCGACGGCCCACATGGGCAACAACAATCGCTGGGCCCGCGAGGGGGGCGTGATCGACGAGATCCTCGTCGAGAACCTCTACCGCAACCGGCGGGGCAACGCCGTCATCCTCGACACGATCCTGCTGGAGAAAGTTTGCGCCGAACAAAACATCACGCTGCTGCTGAACACCGCGGCGCTGGAAGTGAGCAAGTCGGCGGCCGACCGCATCGCGTCGGTCCGGGCGTTCAACAGCCAGAACTCCACGATGTACGAGTTGCACGCGCCGCTGTTCTGCGACGCCTCGGGCGACGGCGTGGTCGGCTTTCTGGCCGGGGCGGCGTTTCGCATGGGGGCCGAGCCGCGCGACGAGTTTGGCGAGGGCTTCGCGCCCGACGAGGCCTACGGACACCTGCTGGGTCATACGATCTACTTCTTCACGAAGGACGCGGGCCGACCGGTCCGGTTCGTGCCGCCGGCCTATGCGCTGGACGACATCACGAAGATCCCGCGTTACGGTCAGTTCAACGCCCATAGGCAGGGCGCCCACCTTTGGTGGATCGAGTACGGCGGGCGACTCGACACCGTGCACGACACCGAGGCGATCAAGTGGGAGTTATGGAAGGTGGTCTACGGTGTGTGGAACCACATCAAGAATTCGGGGCACTTCCCCGAGGCCGACACGCTCACGCTCGAGTGGGTCGGCCTGATCCCCGGCAAGCGCGAGAGCCGGCGGTTCGAAGGCGCCTACATGCTGCGGCAGCAGGACATCATCGAGCAGCGCGAGCACGACGACGTCGTCGCGCACGGCGGCTGGTCGATCGACCTGCACCCAGCCGACGGGGTGTACAGCGCCAGGCCCGGCTGCGATCAGTGGCACGCCAAGGGCGTGTACGGCGTTCCATATCGGTGTATGTACAGCCGTGACATCTCCAATCTCTTCCTTGCAGGGCGGATTCTTAGCGCGTCGCACGTGGCGTTCGGCTCGACGCGTGTGATGGCCACGTTGGCGGCGTGCGGGCAGGCCGTCGGGATGGCGGCCGCGCTGTGCACGCGCGACGGCTTGGGGCCAAGCGATCTGAGTGATGCACCGCATATCGAGCGGCTACAGCGCGGACTGATGCGCGCGGGGCAGTTTGTTCCCGGGCATCGGCTCGACGACCCGGACGACTTGGCGCGACAGGCAACGATCACAGCCTCGAGTAGCCTGCGACTGGCAGAGCTGCCGGCCGACGGGCCACCGCTGCGGCTCGAGAAATCGTGGGCCCAGTTGCTGCCGGTGCAGGCTGGACCGATGCCGAAGGCGTCGTTCGTTGTCGATGTGACGGCCGCTACGATTCTCGAACTCGAGCTGCGAACCAGCAGCCGACTCGGCAACTTCACGCCCGACGTGAGACTGGCGAGCAAGCGGGTCGACGTGAAACCGGCAGACGGCCGGCGCGTATCCGTCGACTTTGGTGTGACGGTTGATGAGTCGCGATACGTCTTCGTGTGCCTGATGGCCAACCAGCACGTTGCGGTTCGCACGAGCGAACGGCGGATCAGCGGGTTGGCGTCGGTCGTGCACCGCCGCGACCAGGAGCCGCCGGATGATATCGGGGTCGAGACGTTTGAGTTCTGGACGCCGATGCGTCGGCCCGACGGGCGAAACCTGGCTGTGCAGATCGATCCGCCAGTCGAGTTGTTCGGGCCGGAGCAAGCTATCAACGGCATCGCCCGCCCGACAAACGCCCCCAACGCGTGGGTGGCCGACCCGAACGATGACGCGCCCACGCTGACGCTGCGATGGTTGGTGCCGCAGAAGATTCGGCGCGTCGAGATGAGCTTTGATACCGATTTTGAACACCCGCTCGAATCGGTGTTCTGGAACCACCCGGAAAACGTGATACCGTTCTGCGTGCGGCACTACCGCATTCGCGACGCGAGTGGGCGCTGCGTGGCTGAATGCACCGACAATCACCAGACGCGCAACACGATCGTGCTGGACCCGCCGGCCGAGACCGAGCAATTGACGATCGAGCTACTGACCACGCACGGAGGCACACCGCCGTCGCTGTTCGACGTCCGCTGCTACGCCGGCGCGTGACCCTGCGCACGCAGACCGAGAGAGAACCAATATGCCCGACGCAACGGAAGTGGCCGATCTGCTTGCCCGCACCGAACGCTACCTGACCGAGACGCTGCTGCCATTCTGGATCGAGCGCTCGCCGGACAAGCAGTTCGGAGGGTTTCTGACCTACTTCGACCGCGACGGCCAGCCGACGGGCGAGACGACCAAGACCTTCCTCATGCAGATCCGCATGCTCTACACCATGGCCAGCGCGCATCGCGCCGGCTACGGCGATGGCCAATGCGCCGCGCTGGCCCGCATGGGCGCCGACTTTATCCTCGATCACTACTGGGATGCCGAGCACGACGGGTGGATCTGGATTGCCGATCGCGCCGGCCGGCTGATCAACCGCGACAAGGTGGGCTACGGGCAGTGCTTCGGAATCTACGCGATGAGCGAGTACTATCTCGCCACGCACGACCCGCGCGGGCGCGACGCCGCCCTGCGCACCTACGCCGCGGTGGCTGAGCACATGGCCGACACGCGGCACGGCGGCTTCTTCGAACTGATGCAGCTCGACTGGCAGCCGCAGCCAGCGGGCCCGAAGGGCGGCGACCGCAAAAGCCTCGACGTGCACATGCACATGATGGAGGCGCTCACCACGCTGTATGAGATGACCGGCCACCCCACGCACCGTCGGCGCCTGCTGGAGGTGGTCGACCTGATCCTGACGCGCATGCTCCACCCGCGATACGGCACGGGGTATATGCAGTTCTCACTCGACTTCGAGTCGCTGCCCGCGATCCTCTTTGACACCACTTGGGGTCGCGACGCCCAGCCGGAAGACGGCGTGGCCCGCCCGCTGGACCTCACGTCGTACGGCCACAACGTCGAGCTGGCCTGGCTGCTGCTGCACGCAGCCGACGTGCTGGGCGAGCCGAGGGAGCGCTACCGCGAGGTCGCCCGCAAGCTCTTCGATCACGCCGTCGACTTCGGTGTCGACCGCGAGCACGGCGGCGTGTACGTGGAGGGCCCGGTCGACGCACCACCGACGGAGTTCGAGAAGCAGTTCTGGCAGCAGGCTGAGATGCTGGTCGGCATGCTCGATGCATACCTGCTGACCGGCGAGCAGCGCTACTGGGACGCATTTCGGAATGTGTACGACTTCGTGTTCGCGCGCTTCGTCAACCTGGCTGGCGGCGGTGAATGGTACGAGCGCCTTAACCGCCTCGGCCGCCCCATCGACGACGCCCTCGCCCACGCCTGGAAGATCAGCTACCACACCGTCCGCTCGATGATTCAGACCATCGACCGCCTCCGCCGGCTATCTGGGTGACGTGAAGCCACGGTGGCACCCCGGACCGCTATAAAGTGTTTCTATATAACGACTTGTGGTGGTCGCAGAGCGAATGCGCCCGGAAGTACTAATCATGTACTAAATCGTGCCAAATTAGTATTAGGATAATCTCTGTGCGCATAACATTCTGCTGTGTAGACACTTGCGGCGATCAGGACCTTCTGGGTGTGCAGCTGGCCGGACACGCTCAGTTCCTTGGGCAGGCACTTGCTGTCGCGTGCCGGCGCAGCGTGATAGGCGGATTACTCTGCAGGCTGCCTCATGTCTGACCGCGCCAGGTTCTTGATCACTTCCACAACGTACTTCGCGCACAGCGGGCCGGTTTCGTCGATCTTCACGTCCGGGCTCAGCAGCTCGTTGTCGGAGATGATGCGGATCGCCACAAACCGCGTGTCCAGCGCCCGGGCGGCCATCGCCGAAAAGGCCGACTCCATGTCTTCGCTGACCGTGCCGAACTTGGTGTGGTTCCACGCGATCAGGTCCAACTCGCGATTCCATTGATGGGCCGACCCGATGCGTCCGCGCACGAGCCGACCGCCCTCATACGGCGTGGCCTCAGCCACGGCCAGCGCGGCCTCGTCGCCCGGTACGCCGCGAAGTGTGGTCCTCTTCTCGCCGTCGAGCCGGAAGCGGTTATACCGCGGCTGCCACCGCTCGATCTTTACCCCTGTGCCCGCATCGCCGTGGCTGCTGGTAAACGCGCCGTATTCAATGCACGAGCTGCCCAGCACGATGTCGCCGACCTTCACATCCGACACATGCCCGCCGGCGGTGCCCTGGTTGATGACCAGGCGCGGGCGAAACCGCTCGATGCCCAGCACCGTGGCGATGGCCGCGTTGGTCGGGCCTACTTCGGTCCGGCTGACGACCACGCGCTGCGGGCCGATCCGCCCTTTCCAGAACGTCCACGCGGCGATCTGAATGCGCTCGGCACCCTCCAGCGCGTCCAGTAGTGGCTGGATCTCGACGTCCATGGCGCCCTGGACGAGGACGTCGCAGCCGAACGCCGGCCCACTCGTCATTGCCTCGCGTGCCGTCGCGCCGACGGGCTGCACTTGCGATACCGCAATCCACACGGCCACCAGAAGGCTCGCGCATACAACGATGCGTGACATGGTATACCTTTCTTCAGGGTTCCCCGGGTCGAATAGACGGGGCGTATTATGCGCGTAGGTCGGGCGCCTGTCACGGACCGAGCGTGTGAATCAATGCCACGTCGCTGGCCGCTTCAGCACAAAGCCGTTCTCTTTAAGCACGGAGTCCGGGAACTGGCTCCGGGCAAGTTTGACCCGCCCAATCCTGAAATAGGCGGCCGCGACTCTCCGCAAATCCTTGGAGGAACGCTTCGGTGGGAAGGCCACTACTATGCGCTTTTGAGGGTACAGCTCCCGGACCGTGGCCACCGGGCCCGTGAGGTCACTGTCGGCGGAGACGAGAAGCGCCGTGTCGAATGCATCCTGAAAGGCGTCTTTCATCAGTTCGACGGCGATGTTGACGTCGGTCATTTTCTCGCTCGGCACGCGATCCGCAAAGCCGCACCGGCGGCACAACCGTTCCGTGAGAAGGTACTTTCCGTAAAAGATCTGCACACCCGCGAGCGTGCCCAGCGCCTCCAGGTAGGTGGACTGCCGTTTAACCTTCTCTTTCGGCGCGGAAATCCTTGCGGTAAAGTACTTTACGCCAAGAAGCCGCTGGGCAGGCCTCAACAGACTCCTGGTCAGCTCCCACATATTCAGCCAGTAGTACCGCCGCCACCCGCTGGTCTTCAGGCCATAGTAAAGAAAGGTTGAACCCGTCCACGTAAGCCAGCAATCGCTCGGACTTGCCTGGATTTGGAGTGTCCACGGCCCGAAATATAGGGTATAATTGTGTTAGTTAGCAACCCCGGGGATAGTATCCCCGGCCCGACGCCCCTTCTTATGGAGGGGCGTTTCGCTTTGGTGTGCCAGGCATGGCGTTTGACTTGGAGGTGCAAGTCCTCTGGGGGCCTTGACGGCAGGAACCCCTAGCCGAACAGCAAGGGCGTCGCCGCGAGGCGGGGTCTGAAGGAAGCTGTAAGCAAAGCTCCGGCCCGAGGAACACGAACCGCATACGAGGCGTCCGTCGAGGGGCGAGCGGGCCAGAGTACGCAAAGCCCGATGCCATCCGGAC